>Ga0316363_10000208_pt1 | contig 93745 bp, 79 predicted proteins | sample Sb_taG_3_FD_200459 | JGI IMG/M metagenome (GOLD analysis project Ga0316363, IMG submission 200459) | Peat soil microbial communities from Weissenstadt, Germany - Sb_50d_a_PC metaG (v2) (version 2) | ecosystem: Environmental > Terrestrial > Soil > Wetlands > Peat | place: Germany: Weissenstadt...
CCCACCAGTACGTGCCCCCAGGGCTCCCAACGCTCCCGCCGCGAGCCAATCCGTACGCCCCCGCCACCTCCAAAATACTTCACATGCTCCCGGTCGTAGATCTCCGGCGCAAAGCCCGTCACCAGGTTCCCCTCCAGCGCAAACCAGCCGTTCGTGAAGTACGTCAGCGTCGTGTTCAACCCCACCAGGCTCGCATCGATGCGCGACGACTGGAAGCGGAAAAACTCCAAGCCCACCCCCAGTTGCCAGCGGTAATCATCCCGGGCACCAAACATAAACTTCGGCCGGGGCGTCGCCGCCGCAGGCGCTGCGGCCGCCGCGCTCGCCGCTGGAGCCGCCGGCGTTGCCAGTGCAAAACTCCGCGCCTCTTCGCCCGGCGCATACAAATTCACTTGCGCCGCCGAACTCGCAGCATAATCAGCCGCCACATTCGTCGTGTCACCCGCCGTGGCTTCCCCCAAACTCGCTTCCTGCGCCTCAGCGGCCCCCGCCGCCATCAGCAGCACCAACACTCCCAGCAATCCCTTTCTCATACACATTCCCCTCTGCCTCTTCGGCCAGTCTGTCCCAAGATATTGAAATCCTAACCCGCCCGAAGGAATTTTGTTCCAAAAAGAAACGCCGAGGCGAATTCCTTTCCAGCCTGGGTCCTTACTATATCCCAATAACCGCGCGCTGGGGGAGGCTGACGTGGGGTATATTGGCCACGTAGCAAATGCAGCTCGGGAGGCCGGGTTGGGAGGGGGGGGATTCAAATGATAAGGATGAATCGAATTGAACTTGGCATTGCGCTCTTCACCGTTATGAGTTTTGGCGGGGTATGGGCTGGCCTAGGACGGGCTGCGGGTCCTTCCGGCTACCGAGTCGTCAAAAGCGTTCCCGTAGCCGGCGACGGGTTCTGGGACTACGTCACCGTGGATAGCGCCGCCCGCCGTATTTACATTTCGCACGGTACCAAAGTCGTCGTGCTGGACGCGGATTCGTTTGCTGCCGTCGGCGAAATTCCGGACACGCAGGGAGTCCACGGCATAGCGATCGCGCCCGACCTCGGCAAAGGGTTCACCAGCAACGGCCGCGCGAACACGGTCACCATTTTTGACCTGAAATCGCTGAAAATGCTGGGCACGGTGAACGCAGGACAAAATCCCGATGCCATCGTTTACGACAACGTGAGCAAGCGCGTCTTCACGCTGAACGGCCGGAGCAACGACGCCACCGCCATCAACGCCGCCGATGGCTCCGTTGTCGGCAGTTTGGGACTCGCGGGCCGCCCCGAATTTGCCGCGGCGGATGGCACAGGGAGAATCTTTGTGAACATTGAAGATACTTCGGAACTCGTGGAAATTGACGCGCAATCCATCAAGCTCCTGCATCGCTGGCCCCTGAAGCCCTGTGAAAGTCCTTCGGGCCTAGCCATGGATCAAACGAATCGCCGGCTGTTCGTGGGTTGCCACAACAAGATGATGGCGGTGGTGAACGCGGACACGGGAAAAGTGATTGCCACCCCTGCCATTGGCGAAGGCGTGGACGCGAACAGTTACGATCCGGGAACGGGCTTGGCCTTTTCCTCCAACGGTGAGGGTACGCTCACCGTTGTGAAACAAGAAGGCCCGGACAACTACGCTGTGCTGGAGAACGTTCCTACCAAGAAGAGCGCCCGCACAATGGGTTTGGATCTGAAGACCCACAACGTGGTCTTGCCCGCGGCGGATATGGAACCGCCGAAAGAAGGGGAGCGGCGCCCGACGATGAAGCCGGGAACTTTTGTCCTGCTTGTGGTTGGCAAGTAAGAGGGGCTTAATCTCAGGGCACGACGCGATAGTTGTGAATGCCGGCTCCGAACGAGAAGCTGGCTCCGGCCACCTGCGGCAACCACCAGAAACGCCGCATCAAGCCATGATTGCTGATCATCATGCGGTGTCCCAGATAGTCCATGACAGCGGGGCTCACTTGCGTGGCGGCGTACATCGCGCCGGAGTGTGCAAACGGACGCATCAGGGGATCACTTTCCGTGCCGTAGCCCCCGGAAATGGCGCGCCGGGTGGACCAGGCATCAAAGGCGGCGGCGCTGTGCCCTGTCGCCATCAGGGCATACCAGATCTTGCGCTGGCGAGGAGATTCAACCGGCCGAATCACAACGGGCTTGATGGGTGCGTTCAAGAGTGAAGCGCTGCCTGGAGTTATGCTCACTGCGGCGGAAGATGAGGAAGCATCCGCATCAGTGCCTGCGGAGGCAGACAAATTAGGCGCGGGCGTATCAGGGAGCTTCGACTTGGTTGTGGAATCTGGTTGGGGTGCACTGGAATTGCGAGCGACTAAGGCGGGTGAATCCGCAACAGCACGAGGGGTATCCACCGGCAGCGCGGTACAGCAAAAAATCACGAGCGCGGATAGTACCAAGATGCACCTCAGAAGTCGCAGGCCGGGGGGTGGGTTCCTGGTACGCTGCAACCACTGTCCACTTTACTGTACTAAAGGACAGGTGTCACTGGACCATTGGTCACATTTTGGGATGGTACCTTCCCAGGACCTGGTTCTGGAGCTTTGGTACCGGCAGGTGCGACGACACTCCCCTCGCGATTAGGAGAAAAGACCTGCTATAATCCGGCGCAAGAAGCCGGGGTCCGTAGGTTTGGGGGAAAATGGCTGGTTCGGAATCATCGGCGAAACGCGCGCGCATCCCGCAACGAGGCCCTCAGCCACCTCGATTCATCGTCATTGAAGGCCCCCTCCGTGTTGGCAAGACTACGTTGGCCCGGCTGCTCGCCGAACGGCTCCATGCGCGCCGCATTTACGATTGCGAAGATAATCCGTTTCTTGCTGATTTCTATGCCGGCCTTCCCGGGGCCGCTTTCCGTACGCAATTGTACTTCCTGATGGAACGCCAGAAACGCATTCGTGAAGGCCTTTCCGGCGATGCACCCGGCCTTGTGGTGAGCGATTATCTGATGGAAAAAGACCGCATCTTCGCCAACCTCAGCCTGGACGACAATGAGCTTAAGCTTTACGAGCGGTATTACGAAGCGCTCACGGCTGAACTCCCGCAACCCGATTTGGTGATTTATCTCCAGGCCAAGCCGGAAGTGCTGCTCGGCCGCATCGCCAAAAAGAAGGCGCACGAGGAACGGCAGATTTCGACGGAGTATGTGCAGGAAGTGGCGCGCGCCTACGAGCACTTCTTTTTCCGCTATGAGGGCGCGGATCTGCTGGTCATCGAAACCTCGGAAATCGATTTCGTCGAGAAGAACGAGGATTTGCAGCAGCTCCTACGCCGCCTACAGGAGCCGGTCAAAGGCACACAGTATTTCCTCCCGCTCGGCGGCTCCGACTGAAGACGGTTTCCACGCCGCACTCGTAGTTTCTTTTCCACTTCAATTCGCATAGAGTGCCATCCGGAACGGTTTGCATCTCGCTTGGGAGGATGGTCATGGATCGCTGGACACGACGCAAGTTTTTTCTGACATCGCTGGCGGGGAGCGCATTCGCCGGCGCGGGTAGGGTCTTTGGCAAAACACTGGAAGTGACCGATGGAAGTGGCCCCGATGTACGACTCTTCGACCCAACGCCAGCTGCCGGCACGCGTCCGCTCATTATTTCTTCGGCCAATGGGTTAAACGCTCTCGACAAGGGCATGCAAATCTTGAAGAGCGGTGGCGATACGCTGGACGCGGCTGTCGCCGCAGTAACTGTCGTGGAAGACGATCCCAACGATGACAGCGTAGGCTACGGCGGCCTTCCCAACGAGGAAGGTGAAGTTGAACTGGACGCCAGCGTGATGCACGGCCCGACGCGCCGCGCGGGCAGCGTGGCCTCCGTCCGCCGGATCAAAAATGTTTCGCGGCTGGCAAAAACGGTCATGGAGCGCACCAACCACGTGATGATTGTGGGAGACGGGGCGAGGCGCTTTGGAGTCGCCGAAGGCTTCGAGGAGATGAATCTCCTGACTGAGCACTCGCGCAAAATCTGGCTGGCCTGGAAAGCCAAAACGAGTTTCAACTGGCGGCCCGGCACGGACACCCCGGAATGGAAAGAGCATGTTGCGGCGCTCTTCGATCACGACCCGGAAGAAATCGCATACGCCATGCGCGTCATCACGTACCCGCCAACCGGCACAATCAACTGCCTCGCCGTGAACGCCAAGGGCGAGGTCAGCGGCACAACCACCACTTCCGGGCTGGCGTGGAAAATTCCTGGGCGTGTCGGCGATTCGCCGGTGATCGGCGCGGGGCTCTATGTGGACGGGGACGTTGGCGGCGCCGGGTCCACGGGCAAAGGTGAGGAAAACATAAAGATTTGCGGCGGCCACACGATCGTCGAAATGATGCGCAAGGGAATGAAGCCGGACGATGCCTGCTTGGAAACAGTGGCACGCGTTGTGCGCAATTACAACGGCGATAAGACGAAGCTATCCACCTTCAATCTGCGTTTCTATGCTGTTAATAAAGACGGCGAGTATGGCAGCGCGTCTCTGTGGAAGAAGGGCAACGCGGAAGCCAAGGAGGCCATGTTTGCTGTCCATGACGGCGCGCGAGCCCGCCTGGTTCCCTGCAAAACTTTCTTTGACGAAACTGGTCGCGAAGAATGATGCGCCGATAATCTGCCCGCCCTATACTTGGCGAATATGGACCAGGCAAATGTTTTGATTGTGGGAGGTGGGATAATTGGTTGCGCTGTTGCCGAAGCGCTTTCCCGCCGTTGGCAGGATGTTTTTCTTGTTGAGCAATATCCAAAGTTTGGAATGGCCACGAGCACGCGCAACAGCGGCGTGATCCATTCCGGAATCTACTATCCGAAGAATTCCTGGAAGGCGCGGCACTGTGTCGAAGGGAATCGCCTGACCAAGGAATTCTGTGCCAAGCACAATGTGCCTTGGCGCACCACGGGAAAGCTGGTCGTCGCGAAGGATGCTTCCGAAGAGAAAGAACTTCTCGCCCTGATGAAAAAGGGAGAGGACAACGGCGTGAAGGGCTTGCGGATTATCGACGCGGCGGGCGTACGGGCCATTGAGCCACACGTGAAAGGACATGCGGCGCTTCTTGCGCCTTCCACGGGCATCTGCTCCGCCGAAGACCTGGTGCATGCGTTCGCGCGCGTCGCCGAGGAGCACGGAGCAAACCTCGTCAACCACGCTAAAGTTGTTTCACTGGAGCCTGTAAAGGATGCCGTTCGCGTGCGCTTGCGCATTGGCGATGAGGAGCAATCCGAAACGGAAACCATTGAGGCGCGCTGCGTTATCAATGCGGCAGGACTTTACTCCGATGAAGTTGCGCAGCTTCTCGGCCCGCGTCCCTGGAAGATTTATCCCGTGCGCGGCGAATATTGCGAAATTCGCGGCCCTCGGGCGGAGTTGATCCAGAGCCTGGTCTATCCTTTGCCGCATCACGACGGGCTTTCCCTGGGCTTGCACTTCACGAAAACACTTTGGGGAACGGTGCTTGTCGGGCCGACGGCCGCCTACGTCGAGGGCAAGGACAATTACGAGCGCGACCGCATGACCATTCCTGAATTTGTTTCCGATGCGAAGACTATGCTGCCGGAACTTGAGGAGAGCGATCTACAGCTCGGCTACACGGGCTTGCGCCCGAAACTCGTTCCGCCGGGCGGCGAGGGGATCGCCGATTTTGTGATTGATCCGGATAAGGAAGTGCCACGCGTGATTCAGCTCGTCGGCATCGAGTCGCCCGGGCTGACCGCTGCGCCGGCCATTGCAAACCATGTCTCCACACTTGTCGAGCAGGTGCTCAGCTAGCCTGGCTTTTTCACGCGCTACCGCTTATCCGTTGCTCAGGTTCAGCAAAGCACTGTCATTCTGAGGCGATCCGACGAGGATCGCCGAAGAATCCCAACTTTGGAATCATGCAGAAGGTTGCGGTTGAGATCGTTCGGGCGCAAAAAGCGTGCGCATCAGGATGACAGGTTGTAGGCGGGTTCGCGTACAGTAGGTGTCAACTCCCACGAAAAATGCGTTATTCGACGGTGATGCGGAGGAATTTCTTCTTACCGACGCGGACGCTGTAAGTTTCCGGTTGATCCACATTCAGCTTGCAGGCGGGATCTTGTATCGTGGCGCCGTTGATCTCCAGCCCGCCCTGTTTGATGAGGCGTTCTGCTACGGAGGTGGAGGCGATGCCCTCGAAAGAAGCGAGAATCTTCGACCACTTCACGATGCCGCCGGGCAGTGCGAGCGAAACCTGCTTTGAGGTGTCCTGCATCTTCGGAAATGTAATCTCCAGGCCGCCGGGCACGCGCTTCATGCGGACTTCCTCCATTTCCGCCGGCGCCTGGCGGTCGCGGAAAACCCGCTGGAAATTCTCGGCGGCTTTGCGCCCTGCATCCGCGCCTCGAAAGCCGCTCACAACTTCTTCCGCAAGCCGCATCTTCACATCCATCGGATGGACCCGCCCTGACTGCACTTGCCCTTTCAACGATTCGATTTCCTGAGGCGTGCGGTCGGTGACCAGTTCGTAGTAGGACCACATCAACTCATCGGGAATGGACATCATCTTGCCGAACATTTCCCCGGGCGGCTCGGTAATCCCGACGTAGTTCCCCAGGCTCTTGGACATCTTTCGCTGGCCGTCGAGCCCCACCAGTATCGGCATGGTGACAACGACCTGCGGCGACAGCCCGTACTCGCGCTGGATTTCGCGGTGCACCAAAATGTTGAACTTTTGTTCCGTCGCGCCCAACTCGACATCCGACTGCAGCGTCACGGCGTCGTAAGCGGTCAGCAAGGGGTACAGAAGCTCATGAACGGCGATCGGAAGATTCTTATCCAGCCGCGAACGAAAATCCTCGCGTTCCAGCATGCGCGCCAGCCGATAATGGGCGCAGAGCCGGACCACGTCATAGCTGGACATTTTGCCCAACCATTCGCTGTTGTAGCGAACCTCGGTCTTTTCTGGGTCCAAGATCTTGTAGACCTGCGCCAGATATGTCTTCGCATTGAGATCCACCTGCTCGCGCGAAAGCGGCGGCCGCGTTTCGGATTGTCCCGTGGGATCCCCGATCATTGCGGAAAAATCACCAATCAGGAAAATTGCCGTGTGGCCCATGTCCTGAAAGTGTTTCAGCTTGCGCAAGACTACCGTGTGTCCAAGATGAATGTCCGGCGCCGTCGGATCCACGCCCAGGTACACTCGCAGGGGCTTGCCGGTCTGGAGCGACTTCTCCAGCTTCGCGCGCAACTCCGCTTCGGGCACGATCTCTGCCACGCCTTTCTTCAGGTACGCGAGTTGTTCTCCCACCGGCTTGAAATTGACTTGTGTCATCTCGATTTGCCGCTCTAGGCGGTGCGCATCACGCGCCGCCCCACGATCTCAAATTTCCCTTCGAGGATAACCTTCACGGCCTCGGTGTAGATCCGGTGCTCTTCCTTGAGTATGCGCTCGGACAGCGCGTGCTCGTCATCCGTATCCTGCACGAGCACGACCGCCTGCACGATGATGGGTCCAGCGTCCAGATTCTCGTCCACAAAATGCACGGTGCAACCGGCAACTTTTACGCCATAGTCCAGCGCTTGCTTCTGCGATTCCAGCCCCGGGAACGACGGCAGCAGCGAGGGGTGAATGTTCAGAATCCGCTGCGGGAACTCCGCCACAAAATAGGGCGACAACAATCGCATGTAGCCCGCCAGGCAGATCAGATCGACTTTGTATTCGTGCAAGACCGCGGCCACCTGGCGATCATAGGCCTCCCGCTCCAACCCCTTCGACGGAATCAGCCTGGTTTCTATTCCCCGCGCCTTGGCGCGTTCCAATCCTCGCGCGTCCGGTTTGTTGCTGATGACGACGGCAATCGCGGCGTTGGGAATCCGCCCGGCGGCAACACTCTCCGCCAGCGCCTCGAAATTCGAGCCGCGGCCACTTAAGAGCACGCCGATGCGCTTCGCCATAAAGAAAAAAGTTAACACACCCAGAGACGGCGTCCAAATGCCCGGCCCGGCGAGCGCTGGTCTGCACTCATAGACCGCAGAGGTGCTGGCTAGTGGGAAAGCGAGAGGCGCTTGATGGCAGCATCGGCGGCTTGGCCAAGGGGTCCGCTCTGTGGCGGCACTTGGCGGAGAACCAGGCGATAACTGGCAAGGGCATCCTCGCGTTGGCCTGCGGCTTCCAGGAGCACCGCGAGGTAAAAGGTGCGAGAGATGCCGTTGGAACTATCGGCATCCATCGCGTCGAAGAGCCAACGGAAAGTCGCGACGTGCTCCGCGGGCGGGACGGCGTTGACGAAGCGGACTGCCTCGGGACTCCGCGAATCATGATTGAGGGCGAAATAGTACAGAGAAAAGATGTGGTCCCGTGACCAGGGGTCGGGAGTTCGCTGTTCACGCCGCATATCGTTTGCGACACGGATGGTTTCCAGCGCAGCCGCTTCGTTTTGGCAATTCAGGAGCGCGGAAAGTTGGAAGCGGCGAACGAACTCGCTCTGGCGATGAGATGCCAGCGCTGCCTTGAAGTGGCCGGCTGCAGCGCTGATTTTGCTGCAGCTTTGCCAGAGGATCCAATGGCCCCACATGGCCTGCGCGTAAGGATTGTTTGGGTCTTCGGCGACGGCTTCAGCGTAGGGCACCGCCGGGTCCAGGTCAAACCTGCCATCGCGCGATTCAAGAAAATACGCCCATCCGATATGCGCTCGGACGTCCGCGCGGCCGGGTCCGGGCTTGGAAGCAGCAACGGCACGCGCCAGCACGGGCTCGGTCTTCTGGGTGACGTCAGAGTATTTCTCGTTTTCGGACAAGTGCACATCTTCGAGCCAAGACATGGCCAAAGATTCCTGCGCAGATCGAACCCTGGGCGAGTCCGCCATGAGTTGCGAGGCGTGTTCGAGGGTCTGCCAGGCTGACCGATAATCGCGGGACTGTAATTGGACGGCTTCGGCGGAAAGGAGGGAGTCGATCTTGCGCCGGGTTTCCAGACGATCGTACGCCAGCTTCGCGATCCCCCCAATGGTGGCACAGAGAGACAAGATCGCCGTGAGATAGCCGACCCACTTGAGCGCTTGAGAGAATTTGCTGCCTTGCGATTTCTCTTCCATCTTTTCACCGGCACAAACGCCCGAATGACCGCGGCTTGGGTGCGCGCTATTCTAGCGCGAAAAGGGAGGGCTTCAAATGAGGCCGAGGCGCTTCACCAGCGCCTCAATGATCACGTGAACATGTTCGAGGGCGATTTCTCCCAGACTCTGTTTCTGCGGCGCCATGACGTCACGCAAGATGATCCACAGCCCCGGACGATATACCTCTTCATCGCCGGGGCAGATCGCACCCGTCAGTTGCACAATCTCGAAATGCGGAATTTGTGTGAGGTCGAGATCCACCAGCAGCGAGGAATTGGGCAGTGGTGGGGGATTCGCGATTAGCTCCGTCAATACCCCGCGGGCATCATCCACCAGATCGCGGAATCCTTGCGACACCAGTACCGCATCGATCTCTCGCGGGGTCGGCAGCACGATCTGGTGCAAGTCGTAGTCCGGCAAAGGCTGCTCCAGCGGTATCTCAATCGCGACCGAAGGCTGATTTTTGTCAGGTGAGATGCGTAGGGGCATGGGATGTTCCGCTGGACATTCTTCCACGGATCGCCGAAAAAGGCACCTATGGAAAGGCATCTCCGTTTAGTTTAAGCCGCGACGCGGGGCGCGCCCGCCTTCCCCAACAATCCTCACTTTGGATAAGGGCTGCCCGATAAGATCGCGAATGCCCTGTAAATCTGCTCCGCGAGCATCACTCGGGCCAACTCATGCGAATACGTCATGGCGCTGAGAGACACTTTCTGCTTCACGCGTTCGCGCAGTGCAGCCGGGAATCCGTCCGCATCACCGCAGACGAAAATGATCTCCCGGGTGCCGCGATCGCGCTGCTCACCAAGCCATTTCGCGAACGCCTGCGAATCGTAGGATTTTCCCCCGGCATCCAGGAGGACCGCCGTGGCGGCACGCTCGGCATCCAGTTTTTTTATTGCCGCCGCAGCATCTCGTACTTCGATTAGTTCGATGGGGCAGGTCCTCGAAATGCGTTTCACATATTCATCGAGTAGCGCGCACATCTCGGTCCGCCGCGTTTTCCCCAGGAGCAAGAGCCGAATCTTCATGCCGCGAGTCTACCGCGTCAACTCCCTGGGATGTCACTTTTCTATTTTTCGCGGAACTACACCCAGCCGTATTTCTTTCTCTTTTCCAGCAGCGTCTTGCGGCTGATGCCCAGAATTTTCGCGGACCGCCCGATCTGATTGCGCGTCGCCTTCAACGTCGCTTCGATGGCTTCACGCTCCACGTCTTCCAGCGAACGCGAGCCGGCTTCCGAGCGGTTTCCGTCCAAATTGGTGCGCATGTGGGCGGGCAGATGCTCCGCTTCAAGCATCTCTCCCTGGCCGCAACTCATGGCTCCCTTGAGCGTGTCGCGCAATTCCCGAACGTTGCCCGGCCAGCGGTACTTTTCCAAAACTCCCTTGGCCACATCGCTCAACCGGATCTTTGGTCTCCCGTGGGCCGCCCCCATCCCCACTAGGAGATGCTCCGCCAAGGCCAAAATGTCCGCGCGGCGTTCCCGCAGTGGCGGCAGCCAAATCTTAACCAGGTCCAGGCGGTAGTACAGATCTTCGCGGAACCGCCCCTGTTTTACCGCTGCGGCCAAATCAGCGGAAGTCAGCGCGATGATGCGCGCCTCAGCACGCAGGTGTTCCTTACCGCCGAGGCGCTCGAACACCCGCTCCTCCATCACGCGCAAGAGCCGCACCTGCGCGGTGGCCGTAAGCCCCGCCACTTCATCGAGGACGATGGTGCTCTTGGCGTCCAGTTCGAAGCGCCCAAGCTTCCGCTCCGCCGCGCCGGGAAATGCGCCACGTTCGTGCCCAAAGAGTTCGCTCTCCAGAAGTGGAGGTGGCAAACTTTCGCACTCGATTTTTATGAAAGGAGTGTCGCGCCGGGGTCCAAGCTCATGGATCAGGCGCGCAAGGTAATCTTTTCCGGTGCCGCTCTCTCCGGTGATGAGGACCGTGGCAGGAACGGGAGCAACGCGCTCCGCGAGTTCGAAGAGACGCTGCGAGGCCGGATCCTTGCAGATCCAGGGCAATCGCTCGCTTGCCATAACCAATGGGCTTCTCCAGCCGCCAGCGTTACCCGCAGGCGACGTTCTGACCTGGTTTCAGCCCACTCGCTTTGAAAGCTCTTTTCGGCCTGTCTCCGGCTCGTCCGGAATCGCCAGCGCCGGCGCCGACCGCCACAATCTTTCCAGATCGTAGTAACGCCGTGCTTGCTCTCCGAAGACGTGAACGATGAAGCTTCCAAAATCCAAGAGCGCCCATTCCGACGACCGCTGGCCTTCGCGGTGCTGCGGCGAGCGCTTCAATTCCTTGTACAGCACCTCTTCAATCCCGGTGCAGATGGCCTGCAATTGCGGCCGGCTGTACCCCGTACAAATCACGAAGTAGCGCGTGAACGCCCCCACGCCGTTCAGGTCCAGCACGGTGATCCCACCCGCTTTCTTCTCTTGCGCCGCCTCGACGGCCTTGCGCACACCCTGGGGTAACGATTCCAGTTTCACCGGTACAAACCCTGCTTCAAAATGTATTCCTCCACACGCCCCGAGACAAGCCCATGAATGGACTGCCCGCGGTTCGCCTTCCGCCTTATGTCTGTGGCACTGACTTCGCTGGACACATTCTCCAATAGATAGACGGTTGTGCGCTCCAATTGGGCTACCACGGGTGAGCCATGAGCCACAACTTCGTCCTCTTTCTCCCGCTCAGCATCCGGCCGCCCGAGCAAGTCCGGTGGAATCACCAGCCTGAGGGCCTCCAGTCGGATGCCCGGGCGATTGGCGATCACGAAATCGCACAGTCCCAGCAGGGTCTCATATTCCTTCCACATTGGTATATCTAAAAACGCGTCCGCCCCGAGAATGAAGAAGATCCGGTCCCCCTGTCCGTGGTACGCGTGCCGGAAATAGCGCACCGTGTCCACCGAGTAGTGCAATTGCGTGCCGCTGAAGTCCTCCCCGGCCTCCGCCAGCGACGGCACGAAATGGGGGTGCTCCGCGCAGGCCAGCGCTACCATGGCGAACCGGTGCGGAAACGGGGCCAGGTGCTGCTTCAGCTTGTGCGGCGGGCAGCTTGCCGGGATGAAGTGCATCTCGTCGAAATTGAAGCGCCGGTCCGCTGCTCGCGCCACCACCAGATGGCCTGCATGAATGGGGTCAAAGGAGCCGCCAAAAAGAGCGATGCGCCGTGGGTGATGTTTTGCCGCTGTGCGGTGCGCCTGCGCCGTCGTCAAACCGTACCCTCCCCCGTCCTCACGCCAACCCCCTGTTCACTGGAAATCCACAGCCCGAGCCGCGCCCGAACTGCACCCTCAAGCGTCCTCGAGTCCCATGATTTTCTCACGAAATCTCAGCGCTCGCTCGGAGTTCCGTCATCCCGCTCCGCTTTCGTGCGCTTCTTGCTCCGTTTCCTCAGGCTCAAACTGCTCTTTGGGAATCTTGTCCAACGCGTCGGCCATTGCGCGCACGAGTCCTTTCACGCCCTCGCCTGTCGGTGCCGAAATCGCATGGAATTCCAGGCCCTTCTCGGCGCAAAACTTCTTTAACTCCTGCAACTTTGTGCGGTCGGTCGTGGCATCCAATTTCGTGGCGACCACAACCATGGGTTTATCCAGCATGGCGCCGCTGAAGGCCGCCAACTCGCCTTCAATAATTTCAAAGGCTTTGACCGGGTCCATTTCCGCGGTGTCGCTGGTGTCTATCAGATGGGCCAGCAGCCGCGTGCGCTCCACATGGCGCAGGAAGCGAATGCCGAGACCGGCTCCTTCGCTCGCTCCTTCGATCAACCCCGGCAGATCGGCAACCACGAACGTGCGTCCAAGCTCGCTGCCGTGGCCACCTGTGCCCCCGTCCGCGTTCACCACACCCAAGTTGGGCTGCAGCGTCGTGAAAGGATAATTCGCGATTTTCGGGCGGGCCGCACTGATCACCGAAATCAATGTGGATTTGCCCGCGTTCGGGAAGCCCACCAGGCCAACATCGGCCAGGAGTTTCAGCTCCAGACGCAAGCGGCGCTCCTCGCCTGGCTGGCCTTCTTCTTTCTCGCGGGGCGCCTGGTGCCACGGCTTCGCAAAGTGCTGGTTGCCGCGCCCGCCTTTTCCTCCCTGGGCCACCAGGATTCTCTGGCCAGGCTGGTTCAAGTCTGCAATGAGTTGTTCGCCCTCTTCGTCGTAGACCAGCGTGCCCACGGGCACTTTCAGGATGGTGTCGTCGCCCGATTGCCCCGTGCAGTTGGAGCCTTCGCCGTGGCGCCCGCGCTCGCCCTTGAATTCGCGATTGTAGCGGTAGCGCAGCAGCGTATTGTCGTTGGGATTCGCTTCCACGTAGATGCTGCCGCCGTTGCCGCCGTCACCGCCCGAAGGCCCACCCCGCGGCACGTACTTCTCCCTGCGGAACGCCACGCACCCGTTCCCGCCGTCGCCGGCCTTCACATAAACCTTGGCTTCATCAACGAACATATTCCTTCTTCCCTGCAAACATCGCGCTAAGGCAGCCCCAAAAGAAAAAACGGCCCCGACAGGTGTCGGGGCCGCCTGGAACTCTGCAGTCCTAATTCGCTGCCTTGGCGGCTTCCGCGGGCGTCACGCTGATAAAGCGGCCCCGGTTACCCTTGTCCTCGAACTTGACGTAACCCGTCACCAACGCGAAGAGCGTGTCGTCCTTGCCCTTCATCACGTTCTCGCCGGGCTGGTGCTTGGTGCCGCGCTGCCGCACCAGAATCGTACCCGCGTTCACCAACTGCCCGCCGAAGCGCTTCACGCCCAGCCTCTGCCCGTGTGAATCGCGGCCGTTTGTGGAAGATCCGCCGCCCTTCTTATGTGCCATGACCCAATCCCTTTCCCTTTGAGCTTACCGGCCCCGCCAGTGCGGCGCCGCTCGTTTACAGCTTGATCTCGCTGACCTCAACGGCCGTGAAGTTCTGCCGATGGCCCCGCTGAATCTTGTACTGGTTGGTCTTCTTGAACTTCAGCACGGTGAGCTTCTTGCCGCGGCCCTGCGACACGATTTTACCGGTCACCGAGGCATTCGACGCGTCCGAACCCGCCAGGACCTTCTTGTCATCGGTGTGGACCGCCAGTACGGTCCCGAACTTCACCTGCTCGCCCACTTCACCGCTGACGCGTTCGATGCGGATGGTGTCGCCGGGTGCGACACGATACTGCTTTCCCCCGGTCTGTATGACGGCGTACATCTGCCCTCCAAAGGCTATAGACAAACTACTATTATATGGGTCGCCGCGCACCAGCGTCAACGCGCGTATTTAAACGTTATCAGGTCAGTCTTCTTATCAGCTGCCTGCACGGCCGGGTTGAGACCACCGCAGGTTCCAGGAAGAGGACTCTTTTCGACCTCGCCGCATATTTGCAGCCAAGACCCCTGCGCACCCAACTGGCTGAATTACTTCCAGGTGCCCCGCCATCTACCCGGACAATGTCACGCCCTCGGGAAAACCTTGCCACAAGCCGACTTACCATTACTTAGACCTGAAATTGCCGCAGATGATGATCTAGATGCTGATACATCAACGCCGCCCATTCCACCGGAGTCAGCGGCCCGAAAAAGAAGTGCGGATGCTTCGTGCATACCCCAGGCCCACCCGCTGCAAAGCGGTCAATCAATCCGCGCAGCCGCTGCCGCTCCACCACGAGGTCCCGCTCATCGCTCACCACTAAGCTCTTGTCCGTCCCCGAATTGCGGGGCATCGGCTTCTCGTTCACGATCATCGACTTCTTCGCCAACCGCCCCAGCAGCCGCCCAATCAATATTCGCGGCGGAATCCTCTCTCCCAACGCCATCTCCATCGCCGCGGAGCAATGCGCCAACGCCTGCGCTGGATTCATCTTACCCCACAGCCGCTCGCTATCCGGCCTCAGCTGCCCCATCCGTTCCTTCACCTCTTCTACCGTTGCCGCTTCAAAGAGATTCTTCATGCGGAAACTCTCCCCCAGCTAACCCCTCACAAGCGAGTGCGCCCAGCGACTCCCGCCGTGAAACTACAGTGTGTCCCGTCATCATCGTTTCTCTTATTCGGGTCATCCTCAGTGGCTGTGCTGCTGAGCTGCCGATCGAATCCTTGCCAGCAGGTCGTCCCATCCTCGCAAGACGCTGGCCGGGGAAACCTGTCGCTCTTCGTTGTGTCGCCCCTAAAAGTCGAAGCGGTAGCCCAGGATCATCTTGCCGATCAGATGGTCCGTCGAGCGCGTCACACCTACTCCCACGCCGAAGTTCACCTCCCACTTCGGGGAGAGATTCAGGTCAATCGCTGGAAAAAACTGTTGCTGCTGCTGGGCGACAGGGTCGAACCCGGTCACCGGCCCCAACGACCCATAATACTCAAATCCCGCCGTTACCTTTTTCGTGATGTCGTAGCTGATTTTCACATTCGGCGAAAACACAAATCCCTGGCTCGCGCTCGCTCCATGGAGGGATTTGTCAAAACTGGGATTAAACGCCAAATACCAGTGTCCCAATTGTTTATCCACAATGGGACGCAGCTCGTACGTCCAGGTATCCACAGAGAACTGGCTGCGCTGGTAGCCAATCTCCTGCGAAATGCTGACGCCTACCGGCCAGTGCCACTTTTTTGGGGCACGCACCCGCGGCCGGATGTGGCTGCCGACAAAGTCCCAGCCGTAGCGATTCTGCGCCGCCGTGAAAATGTAAAGCCCGGTCTCAAACCAGTCCGTGAAGCCGTGCGTAATCTCCAGGGTTTCGTGCCATTGGTGATTCGTGGGCCGCATGCCATCTTCAAAAGTTTTCGAGCCCTGGAAGGTGAAGTTGCTGTGCAGCTCAACCATGGTGTGCCCGGGATCCACCGTATCGGCGCCGTAAACCTGAATTTCGTAATTATCTTGCGCGCGCGCGGGAATGCCCGCGGCGAACCACATGCCTGACGCGATCCCGAGCGCCGCCAGCCATCTCAAGCTTGCCATTCTTTCGCTGAGACCTCGCCCCTTCCGCACAATTCCTGTTTGCGTTCCTGAGCAGCCTGGCTTTTTGCTATTTTGCCCATTAGATGCAGGAACCACTTGGACGTTGTTCGTGCCCAGTGACTCCTTCATGCATGGGGATGCGCCTTATCGTAAATATCCGTCAACTGGCGAATGGACGCATGCGTGTACTTCTGCGTGGTCGAAAGCGACTGGTGCCCCAGCAACTCTTGAATCGCGCGCAAATCCGCGCCATCCGCCAGCAGGTGGGTTGCGAACGCGTGCCTGAGGGAATGAGGATGCAAATCCCAATTGATGTTCACCAGGCGCGCGTATTTTTTCAAAATCCTTCCCACGCTACGTTGCGTCAGCCGCCTTCCGGTGTAGTTCAAAAACACCGCTTCCGGATGCGTCTTTTGCCGTATCGCCGTATTTTCGTACAAGAGTTTATCCCGCACCGGCCAGTAGCTTTTCAGGGCTTCTGCCGCCTTCGCTCCATACGGCACGATGCGCTCCTTGTTGCCTTTGCCGCGCACGCGCAACATCTGCTCCTTCTGATCCATATCGGCGAGATTCAGCCCCGTCAGTTCGCTAACCCGTAGCCCCGCCGCGTACAACAGCTCCAAAAGAGCGCGGTCTCTTCGCAGCAACAGCGAATCCTCGAGCCTGATAATCCCCATCTCCGGCGCGGGCGTCCCTGCCCTGCGCCGCGCTTTTCTGCTTTTGCGGCCGGCTTCGGAATACTTAGACCCCGCCAGTTGGTCCAGGAATCCGCTCATTTCCTCGGCGGAAAGCACCGCAGGTATGCGCTTCGGCAACTTTGGAGTGGGTACCAGGCGAGCCGGATTGTCCTTCAGAAGTCCTTCTCTGACGCAATACTTAAAGAAAGACCGAAGCGCCGCCAGCTTCCTGGCGATGGAGCTCTTCTCCATCCCGAGTTCGTGCAGGTGTCCCATGAATTCCCGAATCATCTGGTGATCGATCTTCGTCACGCCGGGAGTGTCCACGCCGGGCGGCGTCAAAAAAATACGAAACTGTTCCAGGTCGTTGCCGTAATTGATCAACGTGTGTGGCGAGGCGTTTCGCACCGACCGCAGGTACTCCAGATATTTTTCGACGGTCTTCTTCATTCTGGCCTGCGCTTCCGTTTCAGGTACACCCCTGCTTGCAGGTGGCCTTGGGGAATTATCGCACTCAAAAGGGGAGCTCGCTCCAATGCAGTCTCGGCTGCCAGGAAGGCGCTTTGGCTAACGCTGGCTTTCCCAGCACGGCTAGCGTCGGGGCGCAATCGCCGCAGCCGTCTAAACTTTCACCGCGACCGGCGCTTCTTCCGCCGCCGCCGCCGGCTTCTCCTCGGGGGCCAGCTTTTCCCAGTCGCAACCTTCCTTAACGCACGCCCGCACGAGCCCAATCTTGCTCTTCTTCTCCACGATGAACGGCGCCCCGCATTTCGGGCAGGGCTCGGCAATCGGCATGTTCGGCGAGGTGTAATCGCAGTCGGGATACCGCGAACAGCCGTAGAACACGCGCATCCGCCCGCGCCCGCCCTTGCCCATGCTTGCGCGCTTCACAAATTCGCCTTCCTTGCACTTCGGGCATTTGATTCCCAGGGTGATCGGACGCGTGTACTTGCACTTCGGATATCCGAAGCAGCCGATGAACTCGCCGAACCGCCCGTGCTTCTTCACCAAGCCCGCCCCGCAATCGGGGCACTTCTCGTCCAGCGGCTCGTCCGGTTGGTGCGCGATCCGCGTGCCGGCCACCAGCCGCCGCGTCGTTTTGCAATCCGGGTAGCCCGTGCAGGCCAAAAACGCTCCAAACCGCCCGCGTTTCAGGGCCATTTCTTTACCGCAGTTCTCGCAATATTCAATCTTGTTTTCCGCGTCCTCCGGAATCTCCTCGGAAAGGTCCTGGATGAAATCGCATTCCGGGTAACGCGAGCAGCCCAGGAAGAAGCCATGGCGGCTGATGCGTTCCAGGAGCTCACCCTGGCCGCACTTTTCGCACTTCTTGCCCGTGGGAATGCCCGCCTTGTACGACACCATCTCGTCGCCAGCCCGGTCCAGATCGACGATGAACTTCTCCCAGAATTCTTTCACGGACTCCCGCCACGGCAACTTGCCTTCTTCAATGTCGTCCAACTCCTCTTCGAGCCGCGCCGTAAACTTCACGTCGAACACGTCCTCGAAGCTCTTGATCAGCAGCATGCACACCCGCTCGCCGAGCATGGTCGGCGTAAATCGCCCTTGATCCTTCTTCACGTATTCGCGTTCCACAATCGTCGAGATGATGGACGCGTACGTGGATGGCCTGCCGATTCCGTCTTCTTCGAGTTCCTTGACCAGCGTCGCTTCCGTGTACCGCGGCGGCGGCTCCGTGAAGTGCTGGTCCGGCCGGATCGACTCCAGTTTCAGCACTTGCCCCTCGCTCACGCGCGGCAGCGCCTTGCCCTCGCCCTCGTCATCCTTCTCATCGTCCTCGCGGTCCGTATTGGCCGCGGGAATCTGGTACACCTTCAAATAACCGTCAAACTTCAGAATAGATCCCGTGGCGCGGAACGTATATTCGCCCGCATCAATATCAATCGTCGTCTGGTCAAAGACTGCCGGCAGCATCTGCGAAGCCACGAATCTCTGCCAGATGAGCTGGTACAGCTTGAATTGGTCGTCCGGCAGATATTTCCGCACGTCCTCCGGTGCCCGCGAGACTTCCGTCGGCCGGATTGCTTCATGCGCTCCCTGGGCATCTTTTTTCGATTTGTAGAAATTCGGTTTTTCCGGAAGGTAGGCGCTTCCAAACCGCTGCGGGATCAACTCCCGCACTTGCTCCAGCGCGTCATTAGACACCTGCACGGAATCGGTGCGCATGTACGTGATCAGGGCTACCGACCCTTCTTCGCCCAGTTCCACGCCTTCATATAGCCGCTGCGCCAGCGCCATCGTGCGCTTGGCGGTGTAGCGCAGCCGGTTATACGCCGCCTGTTGCAGCTTGGATGTCGTAAACGGTGGTGGCGCGTTGCGCCTCTTTTCCTTCCGCGCGACACTGGCCACCTGCCATTTCGCCTTGCTGACTGCGGCGACAATCGCGTCAGCCGTCTCCTGGTTCTTGACCTCGACGTCCTCGCCCTTCTTCTTCGTCAGCCGCGCCTCGAAAACCGGCGGCTCTCCCGCATCCAGCATCGCGTGGATCGACCAATATTCTTGGGGAACGAACGCCCGAATCTCCTGCTCGCGCTCCACAATCAGCCGAAGCGCTACCGTCTGCACGCGTCCCGCGCTCAGGCCCCGCCGCACCTTGTTCCATAGCAGGGGCGATATCTTGTATCCCACGATGCGATCCAACACGCGCCGCGCTTGCTGTGCGTCCACGAGTTGCGTGTCCACCTGCCGGGGCTTTTCAAATGCCGCGCGAATCGCCTTGGGCGTGATTTCGTTGAACGTCACCCGGAAGATCTTCTTCGGATCGATGGGCTCGATAACAATGACATCCTTTTCTTTCTTTTTGTCCCCGAACTTTCCTTTGCCCTTGCCCTTGGCAGGGGCCGCAGCGGCCTTTTCCGCCTCGGCTTTGTCGTCCTTTGCGCCGATGCCGTTCTTCTTCCCGTTTTCCTGGTCTGCCTCATCAATCAGAAACTTCGCCGGCTTGGAGAGCACCATCGCCAGGTGGGCAGAGATCGCCTCTCCTTCACGGTCCGGGTCGCCCGCCAGGTACACCGCATCGGCCTTCTGCGCTGCTTTCCGCAGATCATTGACAACCTTCCCTTTGCCCGGGATTACCTGCAAGGTGGGCTCGAATATCTTCGGATCATCCAGGGTTATGGGCTTCCGCGGTGGCTTGGGTGCTGCTGCGTTCGCGCCCTTCTTGCCCTTTTTCTTCTTTTTTGGCTTTTCATCCTCGATCGGTAGGCGAATACCTATCGTCTTAGTCGGCAGGTCCATAACGTGCCCGATGGACGCCTTCACCGTGAAGTTCTTGCCCAAGTACTTGTTGATAGTCTTCGCCTTTGCTGGCGATTCGACGATTACCAGTGATCTTGCCATGTTGCTGTTTTAACCCCGCTGCTAGCCCCGGAAAGGGCCAGGTGAGCGGTGTGTGTCCTTCTCGCTAACTTTAGCTATTGCCTCTCGCGGGCTGTCTTGCCTGATTCCAGATGCCTCCGGCTTCAGTTCGGATGCATCACCCGCCTTTCTATCTCAAAAAGGGCGGCTTACAACTGGACGAAAGCGCTCTGATTAGAAGGGTCTCTTACGACTTGTCCCCGTCAGGGAGGGGGGCCCCTCTTGGTTGTGGTGACCAGCTTTCAGAACGCTTTGCTTGTGCCTCGCCTACAACAATACCTTACTGAACTGCTTACCCGGTAGTTGCCGGACGATGCCTTTCATCTCCAAGTCAAAAAGGGTAGCTAGAACTTCACTGGAATTCAACCCGCTGGTATCCACAATATCATCAATATGGCGCGATTCTTCGGCACTCAAAAGCTCGTAAAGCCTTCTCTGCATATCACTTAGCCCGTCAACAAGGAGCAAATTCCGCTGTTCCGACTCCACCGCTTCCGCCTTCACTAAAGCCGCCCTCACCGGGGTCGGCAGCTCTTCAATCACGTCTTCGGCGTTTGTCACCAGCTTCGCTCCCTGCTTGATCAAGAGGTTAGGCGCGAAGCTCACGTCCTGGGTCACATTGCCTGGCACGCCGAACACTTCGCGTCCAAATTCCATCGCCAACCGCGCCGTAATCAACGATCCGCTGTACTGCTTCCCTTCCACAATGATGACCCCGAGGGGCATGCCGGCGATGATGCGGTTCCTGACCGGGAAATTTTCCGGCGCCGGATGGCTGCCAGTGGGAAACTCGCTCACGATTGCTCCCCGCTCCAGCACCTTCTCGTAAAGCTTCTTGTTCTCCTTCGGGTAGCAGACATCGATCCCCGTCCCCAATACCCCGATCGCCCGTCCGCCCACCGCCGTTGCCCCCTGGTGAGCGATGGCGTCAATGCCGCGCGCCAAACCGCTCACAATGGTCAGCCCGCGCGACGCCAAGTCCCTCCCCATCCTCTCCGCCATTTGCGATCCATAGACGGTGGGCCGCCGCGTCCCCACAATGCTCAAACTCGGCGAATTCAGAATTTGCGCGTCTCCTCGCACATACAACATCACCGGCGGGTCGTAAATCTGCAGCAGCGCTTGCGGGTATTCGGGCTCCTTCCAATTCACCAGCTCCCCGCCTACCTTCCGCAGCGCGTCCACCTCTTTCTCCGCGCGCCAGAACAACTGCTTCTTGAAGATGGCCTGCGCGGCGGGGGCAGGCACGTTGCACGCTTCAATGCCAGTCAAGGGAGCGCGAAATACGCCTTCCGGCGACCCGTATTCGCGCAGCAATCGCGCAGACAGCCGGGCCGCGATGCCCGGCGTCAGCGTCAACGCCAGCCAGGAGAGGGAAGCTTCAAGCTCCACGTCCCCGAGCCTACGTGCATAGTAACCATTGTGTCAAGTCCCGCATGTAAAACAACGCAGCGGGTGCCGCGCTCTTATGGTTCTCGAGGGTGTAGGATTTGACTTCTCCCACTTGCATCACCTCTTGCCTTCCCCTGGCTCTTTCCCCCCGGGACTTCGCGGTCCGCATCGGCAGTCTTAACCAGTAATTCGCTAACCTCCACGTTCCATTTGACGCTTTCGCGCGACTGCCGCATGCTGGTCTTTAACGACTCATCTATGTTTGGTCTGAGCTACCTTTTCTATCCGTGGGGCATCATCCTCCAAGTCATCGCCCTGGTGCACTTCGTGCGCCGCCGCCCGGAAAACTATTGGTTTTTCATCATCCTGTTTGGCGGGCTCATCGGCGCTTCCGCCTACATCGTGATCGAGATGGTCCCTGACGCCGGCCTGCTGCGTAACATATTTCAGGGATTTGGCCGCCGGTCGCGCATACAGGTTCTCGAAACTCAAATCCTCGATAATCCTTCACCCGGTAACTACGAGGAACTTGGGGAGCTATATCTCGAGGAGAAGAAATTCGCCAAAGCTCGCGACGCCTTCACCACCGCCATCAACGCACGGGACGATTCGCCGCACACCTTTTACCACCGTGCGCAAGCTTCTCTGGGATTGAATGACCTCGCCGCGGCCATTCCTGATCTTGAACGCGTTGTCGCCGGTGACCGCAAGTTCGATTACTATCGCGCAATCGGCCTCCTTGGCGACGCGTACGCCAGGTCCGGCGATCTGGATAGAGCGGCCGCTAGCTACGCCGAAGTCGCGCAGTTTTCCACCACTCCGGAAACCCTCTACAACTACGCTTACTTCCTTAAACTGCGGGGTCAGACCGCGGAGGCACGAGAGTGGACGCAAAAGCTCCTTGCCAAGAAACGCACCCTGCCGCGCTACATGCAGCGCATCGAGCGCCCCTGGTTCCGCAAAGGCAAAGCCCTTCTCCGCGAACTGGAATCGTCGTAGACGCCTCAACAGAGAGCCCGGTGCGCAAGGGTTGGCCAGAAACACTTCACAACGCTAGCAATCTCCGTGGATAGTGGAAGAAAGACAACAATTACTTTCGTACGCCTCAACGCTTTCTCGGCCAACGTCCCAACGATGGCGGTAGCCACATGACCGATTACCAGATAGGGGCGCTTCAATCCAAGCATTGGGGATCGCTACGGCAAGCAGCTTGTGGAAGATGTCGAGTACCGTCAAGATCAAGTCATAAAAGTCGGCCTGGGCTTTGACCTAGCACCGTCCTTAATTGGGCCACTTGGGCTAGCAAATTGGGCCACTTGGGCTACCAACGGTCGGCAACGTCCACAAAAAATCAAGCCGCCTAAGTGCTACAATGAACAAAGGGTTAAATCAATTCGGGCGTGTAGCTCAGCTGGGAGAGCACCTGCTTTGCAAGCAGGGGGTCAGGGGTTCGAATCCCCTCACGTCCACCAAACGCCTTCGTTTCAACAAAATAGCATCGCACCTTCTCGTGCGCACCATCTGCTGTTGAAGCCAGGGGCAGGAGTTCGAATTTCCTTAATAGGCTTCCTCGGCATGAGATGTCTCGGGAACTTGGCGGGGTGACTGGGGGCACTGCTTTCCCACCTGCGGTGTCTAATATTTTAACAATACCCGCACGTTCAGGACCGACGCACGACGGAGAGCTAAAAAGTGAGAATCCTGCTCGTAGGGCCCGATCAAGAGGAAAACCTATCCGTCCGCTATCTCTCGGCGTCTCTTCTCTGTGCCGGGCATGACACGGAACTAGCCACCTTCAATTCCGCCGCCGACATCACGGCGGTTGCGGAAGCCGCGGAGGGTGCCGAGATCGTCGGGCTATCCATGTGTTTCCAGAGCCGGGCAAGTGAGTTCTTTCGCCTGGCACAGCTCATCAAATCACACGACGCCCGGAAGCTCACTGTAGCAGGAGGTCACTACGCATCCTGTGCCGCCGAGCCACTTTTAACGAACCATCCCGAGATTGACATCATTGTCATTCATGAAGGGGAAAGCGCGCTCGCCGAAATCGCTGAAGGCCTGCTGCAGCTTCAAGAACGCCTTCCTCAGATTGCTGGTGTGGCTTACCGGAATAGTCAAGGACAGGTGTGCTTCACCACGCCAAGGCAGATGCCAGACAATCTGGATGTCCTGCCATTTCCCGACCGCCGCGGGCCGATTCGCCTGATTGCAGGCATTCCCACGAGCTACTTGATGGGCAGTCGCGGCTGTTACGGAAGATGCGCTTATTGCTGCATTACCACGCTGCACGGACTGGCACCCGGGAAGCGCTTCCGGCAGCGAAGCATCGAGAACATAGCCGAGGAAATGGCGGAGCTCTACCACGCACGTGGAACGCGCCAGTTCGTCTTTCATGATGACAATTTTCTCGTCCCATCGCGGGCGGTGAACCACGCGCGCTTGAGCGCGCTCGAAAAGGCCCTGAATAACCGTGGCTTCGAGCGAATCGCGCTAGTAATCAAATGCCGCCCGGCTGACGCGGACAAAGAAGTGCTCCTGCGGCTGAGAGATTTGGGGCTGGTCCGTGTGTTCTTGGGAATCGAATCGGCCACGGAGCGTGGTCTCTCTGCTTTGCAGCGCAAACAGACGGTGCAAGAGTCCGAACAGGCGCTCGAGACGTGCGCGGAGTTGGGGATTTCCGCGCAATTCACGATTATGACGTTTCATCCGGATGCCACGGCCGAGACTTTGCGCGCGGACGTGGCATTTATGCGCCGTTTCTCCAGTAACCCGCTGAACTTCTGCCGCGCGGAAATCTACGCTGGAACGCCGCTGGAAAAACAGATGATCGCACTCGGCCGCGCGCGGGGAAACTACTTGGCCAGAGAGTACAGCGTTGTGGATCCAATTGCGGACCGCGCCTGCAATATCGCGCTGAATCTGTTTTGCGATAGATGCTGGAGAAGCGACAGCCTGATGCAAAACGCCATCGGATTGGATCACTCCCTGGCGGTGGTCAGAAGGTTCTACGACCGACCGGGGCAATCGGCGTTCTGCGGTCGAGCCGCGAGGTGGCTCAAGTCGGTCAATCTGGACACGATCGATTTGCTGGAAGAAGTCATCCAGCTAAGCGAGCGCGATTCCGGCGCCAGGGATGCCGGTATTCAGCGCGCGCTGCTCGTGCTCAAGAGACGCGAAGCACGGAGCCGAGAGGAGTTTCTGCGCGAAGCGTCGAAGTTACGGGCGCAATTGGGGAAATTGTGCTTTCCGGGCGAAGCGTGCGAAGCGGCGCATTTTCCCGGGCCGCGCCTCAAGGTGGCGAAACAAGTGGCAGCGGCGTTGCTGGTTATTGGGATACCCGCGGCTTCGGGGTGCCGGCAAGCAGGTCCAGAGAAAGGTCCAGCAGCGCCGACCAAAGCGGGTTCCGAGGCAACAGCAGTGCCCGGAGCAAACCCTGGTCAAGAGAAGGTTACGGGTTCGCTGTGGGGCCGGGTTACCTATTCCTCCGGTGCACCGATTCGGAATGTGAGAATCAAGATTACGAGAATTGATACTGGAGAAGTCCGTTCGCTGACCACCGATAAGGCGGGTCGATATGAGGCCAACGATCTGCCTGTCGGCGCCTATAACGTCAGAGCCAAGGCCGAGGATCTCGCTGAGGCGGAAAAGACCGGGTTGGCGTTACGTGCAGGAGAGCGCCTCCGAGTCGACTTCGTTTTGCAGTTCAACTACGGGTGCTGCGAATATGCACCTGTGCCCTTGGAGCCGCCACGGGTACCAGAAACTCCGAAGCCGCAACTGCCGCCGATAGTCGAAACCCCAAAACCCGAGCCTCCGTCGTTTGAAGACCTAAGCCCTAGAACGCATTCGCCCCTGCCGCCTGCCCAGGAAAAGGAGAAGAAGTGTTCGTTGGCGGGTACGGTCAAGGACGCGACCGGAGCAGTAATACCGGGCGTGTCAATCACCATCTCGAAGAAGGACACCGGAACTGTCCGCACCTTGACCACCAACGAGCTTGGCCGATTTCAGGAAAGCGATCTTCCCGCCGGTCACTATACTGTGGCGGCCACCATGCAGGGTTTCAGAACCACGGAATATGTTGGGATTGTGCTCCCCGCGAAAGACGGCCGGCAGGTCGACATTGTGTTGGCCATGGAGGTGGGCGTCTGTGAGACTGTTGCGGTTCCGCTGAGATCGACTCCCGAGGACCTGGAGCTGAAGAAGAAGCCGTTCACCTATAGCGTCGGGGACAACGCCAAGGACCACGCCACGCTCCAGGGAATCGCCAAGCTGGTGTACGGGGATTCGAAGAAGTGGGTGCAGATCTTCGAAGCCAATCGCAGCGTCATTCAGAAATCTAGCGAGCGAGTTCCCAATGGCACGCCGATTCTGATACCAGAGTCGAAACGCAACATACCAAGGCTGGAGCACAAGGTAATGCCTGTGTATCCGGACGCGGCAAAGCAGCAGCACATTTGGGGCGACTTGATACTGGATGTGACCCTGAAGGACGACGGTACGGCGGAAAGAGTCGACGTTGTCGAAGGGCCACCCCTGCTAGTGGAAGCAGCGACGAACGCCGTCAAGCAATGGCGCTACCGGCCGTCTAGCATGAAAGGCAAACCAAATAAGTTCGTGGTAGCCATTTCTTTCACCAAACAAGGCAAAGCTCGAGCTGAATAAATGCTCTCCAGGGACAGACAACACTAAATTCCTTGACGGGTCATTCGAAACGGGATGCCCCTTCGCTGTGGCTGTGACCTATGCCCGGAAGAAATTATCCTCTCTTTCGGAGTTGCGGGGTGCCTGCCTGGATGGGGACGCCGAGCGCCGGGAAAACCGTGCCACAATGGAAACTGGGGTCACGGGCGAAATCTTGGGGGGTGCTGGCCGGACCATCAAGCCGCCCTCATGAAGAACTCCGGAGTGTTGGTTGTTAGCTTGTTCTTGTATTAGGCTTGACCCGCGAAGGCGCTCGGGACTCCGCCGCTGCGCTGACGGAAACCGAGAATTGCCTTGCCGTCGCTCAAACTCACGGACGGCACGCTGGCAGCACGCGACAAAGTCGCGGCACACGATGGAGTTAGAGCATCGAGGCGCAGAAATCAATTGACAACCCCCTGCCGGAATGACAGAGTTTCGCTCGGAGTTAGGAATTGCCCCTAGCCCTATGGGTATCTACGGAATCGCTGTTCCTGATTCGTATCTTCATCTATTCCCTCACTTCTCAAGGAGTTCCCTCTCCCGTCTCTTAGCGCGCCGGCAGTTTGTTTGCCTGTGCCGAGCGGGGCGGCAGGCCTCCGGCCCAAAGAAGGGCCAGTGGGAGTGGCGGCAGGAGAGCGGTGTGACGCCTTCATTCGGCACCGTGCGGGACAGGGTAGATGATTCGAGACCAAAGGCCCCGGGCAAGCAAGTGTTCCCCACCATCAACTTCACGCGAGAAACCCAGCACGGTGCGCTTCCGCACCAGAAAAAGGCGCTGCTGGGTGGTGGGTAGGAAAGCACGCTCGAGTTTCCCTGTGGAAAAAAGGCTCTCTTGGATCACGACGGAGAGAGCCAGAATGTCCCGGTGATCGCCTCGACGAATTGCCGGCATCTGGTGGAAAGGATTGCGGAATGAATCTGACGGCCATTGATTGGGTCATCATGTTTCTTTACTTCGCCTTCGTTTTGGGGATTGGGGTCTTCCTGAAACGCTTCATGAAGACGAGCACGGACTTCTTCCTCGCCGGGCGTTCCCTGCCGGCCTGGGTTTGCGGCATCGCGTTCATGGCCGCGAATCTTGGCGCGGTGGAAGTGATCGGGATGGGGGCATCGGGTGCGAAATACGGAATTGCCACCAGCCATTTCTACTGGATCGGCGCGATTCCGGCCATGGTGTTCATCGGCATATTCATGATGCCTTTTTACTACGGCTCGCGCGCCCGGTCCGTGCCGGAATTTCTGCGGCTGCGCTTTGACGAAAAGACGCGGGCGCTCAACGCCATCTCCTTCGCCGTGATGACGGTTTTCTCGTCGGGCATCTCGATGTACGCCATGGCGAAGCTGATCCAGGTGCTACATATTCTGGATCTTCCGCTCGCCAAGATGGGCCTGCCGATGTCCTGGTCCTTCCATCTGAGTGTGTTCATTTCCGCCCTGATCGTGCTGGGGTACGTTTTTCTGGGAGGGCTGACCAGCGCGATTTACAACGAAGTCCTGCAGTTTTTCCTGATCGTGGCCGGGTTTTTGCCGCTCGTGTTCCTCGGATTGAAAAACGTGGGCGGGTGGAGTGGTTTGAAAACGCAGCTGCCCTCCGCATTCACACATTCATGGCAGGGCATGACGAACGCGCAAAATAATCCGCTCGGCGTCGAATGGTTCGGACTGGTGATGGGCCTCGGATTCACTCTCTCGTTCGGCTATTGGTGCACGAATTTCCTGGTGGTTCAGCGCGCCATGGCCGCGGGCTCGATGACCGACGCGCGCCGCACACCCCTGATCGCGGCTGTGCCGAAGATGTTCTTTCCTGCTCTGGTGATTTTGCCCGGGATGATCGCGCTGGCATTGCCCACTCCGCAGCAAGCAGTCACGGTCAATGGCGTGGTCCAGATGCAGGCGGTGAGCAACGCAGGGAAAGGGCTGATTCCCCTCAAGATCGACGTGGCGACGGGCAAGCCGGCAGTTGACCGTGAGGGAAGGCCTGTCCTCGATTATGACCTGGCCATCCCGAACATGCTGCTGCACTACTTTCCCACAGGGATCCTGGGGCTGGGCCTCACGGCGCTGCTGGCAAGCTTTATGTCTGGGATGGCGGGGAATGTGACGGCTTTCAACACCGTCTGGACCTACGACATCTATCAGGCGTACATCCATAAAGGCGCTTCGGATAGGCACTACTTACATATGGGGCAGTTCGCGACCGTCTTCGGGGTTTTGTTCTCGATCGGCGCGGCCTATACGGCGGCGCGTTTCAATAACCTGATGGACTTCCTGCAATTGGTGTTTGCGTTTGTGAATGCTCCCTTGTTCGCCACTTTCCTGCTGGGCATGTTCTGGAAGCGGAGCACGGGCCACGGCGCGTTCTCCGGGCTGCTTTGCGGCACTGCGGCAGCGGCCGTGCATCACGGGTTGACGCTGCCGCGAGGAGATTTAGTGGGAATTAAAGGCGGCTGGATCGCTGTCCTTCACAATTATCCGAGCGAGATGGCGCAAAACTTCTGGACCGCCATTTGGGCGTTTGCCGTTTGTTTCGTGATTACGGTCGGGATCAGCCTGATGACCAAGCCGCGAGACGAAAAGGAACTCGTCGGGCTGGTTTACTCGCTGACGGAGAAGCCGAGTGAAGAGCACCTGTCGTGGTATCAGCGGCCTGCCTATCTCGGCGGAGTCGTCCTTGTGCTTGCGCTGGTACTCAACATTATTTTCAGGTAGATGGGAGAGGCGCGATGAGTTTGGATATTCGTTATCCGATAGGATGGATGTTCAGCCTGTTTGGTGTGATCCTGGCAGTGTTTGGTTTGTTTGGCGATAAGCAAATCTACGCGCGTTCGTTGGGCGTGAACATTAATTTCGATGCGGGGGTGGGATTGCTTGCCTTTGGCATCGTGATGCTGCTTCTTGCCTGGCGTGGATCCGCGAAGGCCAAGGCTGGGCCACAGACGGGCGCCAAAGCCTGATCGCCGGGAATCCGCGCGCCCCCACTATGACTGCCTACTGTGGTTCGCGCGGCAAACAGTTTCAGCCTTGCGGCTCTGACTCGACGGGGACGTTTGCGTTTTCGCCCGCAGTCTCTTTTTCGGCGCGTTTAGCGAGCTTTTTTTGCGCACGCCGCTCCGCCTTTTCGCGTTGCTTTTCCTGTCTCTTCATTTCCTTCTGCCGCTTCTGGAATGTGATGGCCATATAGTCTCCTTGAAATGGCGCTGGGCGCCAGCAATCCAAGAAATGCTGTTGTAGAGGCTACCAGCGAGGTTCGCGCGGCTGCCTGGCCGCTTCGCTATAATCCTCGTTCGAGAATCCACCCCGCTTTCCTCCACCACCACTGCTTCTTGGGGGCCGTGAGGCGTCCTTTGGACGGGCTTCATTCACCTTCAGGTTGCGCCCGCCGACTGGCTTACCGTCGAGGCCGGCGATTGCCTTTGCGGCCTCCTCATCGTTGGGCATTTCTACGAAAGCAAAGCCGCGGGCGCGCCCAGTTTCCCGGTCCTTCACCAGGTTGACGCGAGTAACCTGTCCAAACGGCTTGAACAGTTCGCTCAGCTCGCTCTCTGTCATCTGAAAGCTCATGTTGCCCACAAATAGACTCTTCATTCCTCTTCTCCTTAACTCATCATGCCACCGGAGGCCCTTGTTTTCTACCTTCTCTCGTCTCGCAATCTGGACACTTCTCAATACGCGCCCTGCACAAAAATCTGAAATCTCCCTGAACGTGACGGATGCCGCAGTTTCCTAAGCGCCTTAGCCTCGATCTGGCGGATGCGTTCCCGCGTGACGGCAAAAACCTGCCCAACTTCTTCGAGGGTGTGCTGGCTTCCATCGTCCAGACCAAAGCGCAGCCGGATGATGCGTTCTTCGCGCGGCGTCAGGGTCCGCAGGATCGTCGCAATTTGATCCCTTAGGTTGAGATGAATGGCGGCGTCGGAGGGCGACAATACAGCCTTATCCTCGATGAAGTCGCCCAGGTGTGAATCTCCCTCATCTCCGACGGGAGTCTCAAAGGACATCGGCAACTGCGCAATCTTTTTCGTTTTGCGCACTGTGTCGACAGGGATATCCATGCGTTTCGCGATTTCTTCGGTGCTCGGCTCGCGCCCGAGCTCCTGCACCAGTTGCTGGCTCGTGCGGGCTTGCTTGTTGATCGTTTCGATCATGTGCACTGGGACGCGAATGGTGCGCGCCTGGTCCGCAATCGCCCGCGTGATCGCCTGGCGAATCCACCACGTGGCATAGGTAGAGAACTTGTACCCCCGGCGCCACTCAAACTTGTCGGTCCCTCTCATCAGGCCGATATTGCCTTCCTGGATCAAGTCCAGAAACTGCAGCCCGCGATTGGTGTATTTCTTGGCGATGGACACAACCAGGCGCAAATTCGCCTCGGTAAGCTCACTTTTCGCTTGCTGCGCGTCCATTTCTCCACGCTGGATCTGCAGGAGCGCGCGCTTCAGGTTATTTGGGCCGGCCTCGCTCGAATCTTCGATCTCTCTCATGCGCGAGCGGCAGACACGCAGTTCCTTGCGCGCCTCGATCGCGGCCTCGGCGTGCACGGCTTTGACACGGCGTTCCAGCCGGGCAGCTTCGCGTTCCAGGGCGTGCAGGCGCTCGACGGTGTGCCGCAACATATCGATCAGGCGCTTTTTCTCGCGTTCCTTGAAGTCCACCGAGCGGACCAGGCACGACATCTCTACCCGTGTGCGCGACAATCGCCATTTGGCCCGAACATACGCGCGCTTGTTGGACATCGCGGTATCTTGCAGCTTGGCCGCCTGCTTGAGCCCCAGCTCATGCAGTTTCTCGACCTTGTCAATGATGCGCAGCGTCTGCCGGGTCTTCTCCTCCACCTTCTCCGCCGTCAGTTCGTCTTCGTCGATTTGCACGACTTCCTTGATCGACCTCCCGCCGCTGCGGATGTCGGCTCCTGTGGCGATCAACTCTTTAACGACGATGGCCGAGCGGGAAACGGTCTTTAGCACCCGCAGGTTTCCCCGCTCCAACCGTTTCGCAATGACCACTTCACTCTCGCGCGTCAACAGAGGCACGACGCCCATTTCGCGCAAGTACACGCGCACAGGATCGCTCGTCTTCTCGCCAAACAAGGGCGCCTGCTCGACTTCGCCCTCTTCGCGGTGCGCTTCCTCGTCCTGACCCCGGGTGCCAGTTTGCTCCGCTACTTCGGGGACGGTACGCGCCGCCTTGGCGTCCAAAACGTCTTCATAGATGTTTATGCCTTCGGTCTCGAAAACGGAGAAAACGTTGTCGATCTGTTCGGCGGATTGTTCTTCGGACGCGAGGAAGTCGTTCACCTGCTCGTAGAGCAAGTAGCCCTGCTCCTTACCTAATTTGGTCAGGTTCTGGACCTGCTCCTGTTGTTCCTGTAGATCTCGCGACAATGGTTTCTCCCATTAACCCACTGCCAAAATTGACCGACCTATCCTCGCACCCTCAACGTCCCCGGCGGAGACACTCGGTCCTTGCATGATAGACGGCGAACATGATGTGCGGATTGCAGCTTTTGCTGTCTCAAGCCGCTCAATGCGGACAGGACTCAGGTTGTCCCGATGCCCCCGTGTGTGGCGCGGTTTCTAGTGGTCAAATGTGCGCACTGTCAGTATACACGAATGCTGCCGCCTCCGGCGCTCTTCCGCACGCCCTGGTAGCTCTACAGCTGCGCTTGCAGGACTTCCCCAGGTAGCGCGATCATCGTGGGCCTGTACGTTGTTTGCTTCCGAGGAGCAGGATCCTGAGTGCGTTCCCTGTTTTCCGGGAGATGGCCATCCACTGGGATCCTCTCCATCCGGATGCCGAGAGTACGCTCCAGTTGAAATAGTTCGGAGCGCTGCTCGTTCGCGAATAGAGTAGAAGCGACACCTTTTCTGCCAGCGCGTCCCGTGCGGCCCACCCGGTGGATGAAATTCTCCGCCACTTCGGGCAAGTCATAGTTGATGACGTGGGCGATTTGCTCGACGTGGATTCCGCGTGCGGCAAGGTCCGTCGCCACCAGCACACGGTAGCGTCCCTGTTGAAATCCGGTCAGCGCCGCCGTGCGTTGCGATTGTGAACGATCTCCATGAATCGTCGCCGCCGCGATACCATCGCGCATCAAGCCTTTGGCGATGCGCTCGGTGCCGCGCTTGGTGCGGGAGAATACCAGGCAGCGGCCGCTCTCCTGATTCAGCAAGCGGCGCAACAATTCCGGTTTCCCGCTAACGGCAACCTCAAACGCCTGGAGCCGCACATTTTCGGCCGGCTTCAACGTGGAACCCAACGCGACACGCACCGCGCTTCTCGTGTAGTCCTTCACGAGGCGGGCCATGTCTCCTTCCATCGTTGCCGAAAAGCACATGGTTTGGCGCTCTTTCGGGAGAGTCGAGACGATTCTGCGGATCGCGGGTAGAAACCCCATATCCAACATGCGGTCCGCCTCATCCAGTACGAGCACTTGCAGATTGCGGAATTGCACCAGATTGCGGTCCAGATAGTCTTCCAGCCGCCCGGGAGTCGCTACGATTACGTTGGCTCCGTTGCGAATGGCTCTTAATTGTTGTCCTTCGGCGAGGCCACCTACAACCAAGGCAGCCGCTGCGAGTTGCTTGCCGCGCAACGCGTTGTATTGATCCAGGACCTGCATGGCCAGTTCACGCGTGGGAACAAGCACGAGTGCTGCAATTCCCGGTTTGTTCAATTGCAGCAGCCTTTCTATCACGGGAATGAGAAACGCCAGGGTCTTGCCCGTCCCGGTTTGTGCTGTTGCCAGCACATCTTTGCCTTCCAGTGCAGGAGGTATCGCCGCGGCTTGCACCGGTGTAGGCACCGAAAAGCCGGTCGACGAAATGCGCTCCTTCAGGTAAGGAGAAATCGGTAGTTCTGAAAAATTTTGCATTTTACTTTCTTACTGGCGGCTACACCTGCACGGCCTCTCCCTGTTATCGGGAGGGCGGGGCGATGCGCATCGCCAGACTTGTTTTGAATTACGCCGAAAACGAACGGAGGATAACGTAGGGCGGGGATTCTCAGATCAGAGTACGAACCAGAGGGACCGCACAACACTGCCGCGGTATTAAGCGCACAAGAAGAATACCACATCCCGGCGAATAGCGCCTCGCGAAAACGCAATTACAGGAAAATCGTGCGCTTTGGTAAACAGGTGGGGAACTCGGCTCCCCGCTTGCTATGCCCGCAGTGTAACTCGTAGCCCAGCAATACCCCAATTCCGGGCCATTCCTGCCGCGTCGCCAACCCTAAGATACCCTTGGCTTTCCGGTTTTGCGCGGGCTCCTTCTGTTCTTGGCCCACCGCCGGATCGCACTTTTCCTTGACTCCACCCGCATCAATTTCTCCACGTCCTCAGCATCGCGGCGCTTGTGCATGGCCCCGCTGCGGGTTTCGGAAAAATGCAGGGGATCCCGGAGGCTCTGCAATTCGCGATAGTAGTAGAGAGCGCTCGGCCTTTTCTGCAGGAACCTCAGGCTCTTCAGGAATTCCACTTCTTCTCCGGTGGCATCCCTGCTCAGAGCAGCGTTGCGCAGAAATTCCTGGAAGCCCGGCTCCTGTTCGGAGGAATACCCGTCCCCCGCTTCCACGAACTGAAATTTCATGAACGGTGTTGAGGCCAATCCCTTGTTCAAGGCGATTCCCATTGCAAACGTCTTCAAATCGATGTCCCAGGAATCCACCAGGGGATTCAGAAATGCCGAGCAATGATCGATGGAAATATTGAACACATCCGTATCCAGAAAGTCCAACGTGAGGGCGCGCATCTCTTCATAGGATTGGTGGCGCAGTTTGGCCGCGTTCCGCAGCCAATTCTCATTTTCCAACTCTTTTCGAGCGATCCTCTTCGTCACATCCAGAAGGGTCTGCGTGACCAGCCTCTCCAGTTCGCCAAAGGCCTGGTTCTCGAAAATCTCGCGCACTTGGGTTCGCTTTTCCGTTTTGCATTTCCGGATGATCAGCTCGCGCACTTCCTTAAACAATGGCGCGGGCGGATCGGCCAGTTTTTTCTGCAATTCCTCCCGGCGTTGCGCGTCCACCATGGCCGAAAGTTGTCCCTTCGGCAGCTTCAAAAAGGCGTTCATCTTCTCGTACAGGTCCGTGCGATCCGCCGCGGGAGGCGCTTTCTTTCGCGTGAGCAGCTGTGAGATATAGGACTCCGTGACCTGCGCGGCCGCGGCCAGGTCCCGCTGCTCCAGGCCCAGTTCTTTCAGCCGCTGTTGAATCACGAAGCAAACGTCCACGGTGGTTCCCTTCCGCATTAACAGGCACAGTAAAGTACATCTTATACAAACCTAAAGCACTTGACAAGTTTGGTAAACTGGCGCATTCTAGAAGTGCGATCAAGGCTGCTTTCAGGTCTTCCCGGGCGGTGCCTTTCCCTGAACCTCTCCCTTGGTCTTGTAGCCAGGAGAGTTCCATGTTTGCCCGCAAAGTATCCATGCACTTGAAGGCGGATCGTACCGGGGATTTCATCGAGAAAATGGAAAACGAGGTCATTCCCCTGCTCCGCTTGCAACAAGGTTTCCTCGACGAAATCACACTCATCTCGCAAAGCGGTAAGAAAGTTTACGCTTACAGTTTTTGGGGAAACAGCGCGGACGCCGAAAAATACGATAAGAACGTCTCTGCCCAAGTGACCAGTCTTCTCGCCGGGATCATTGACGGGACCCTGCGCATCCATACCTATATGGTAGCTAACTCCACTTTCCACAAAATGGCAGCTGCCATTGCTTCCTGAGAACCGCAGTCACGCACCGGTTACTATCGCCCTTGGCTACGGCCCCCTGCTTTTTCCGCGAGGATGGGCGACAAGTCCTACCCGATCCGTTCTTCCCCTGTTCCCGGCAAAGGAGCCAGCATGCAGTTTCTAGTTTGGATTTTTGTCGGATTGGCTGCGGGGCGAATCGCCGGCAAAAGCCTTGAAGGCAGAGGCTACGGCCCCTCGTTGTATCTCACCATGGGTGTTGGCAGTGCAATCCTTGGTGGAGTTCTGGCTCGCTCGGCGGGCCTCTCCAGTTATTCCGGAACGTTCGTGACGGCTTTCGTGGCGATCATTTGCGCCGCGCTCGTCACGATTCTCGCTGCCTTGTTGAACGGCAGGACCATTTGTGCGAAGGCCTTTTAGCCGCTCCTGGCGATGGCACCGGTCTATTTTTTTTGAAGCAAAGGAAAGTGGTAGGAAAAGGAAAAGCGTATGACAAAACTCTATGTTGGGAATCTCTCGTTTGGCATGACCGACGAAGGCCTGCAGCAGCTTTTCGTTTCGAAGGGATATCAAGTGGCCTCGGCTCGCGTCATTACTGACCGCGAAACCGGGCGCTCACGCGGTTTTGGCTTCGTGGAACTCGGAGCAGCGGACGACGCGACCAAAGCCATCGGCGAATTCAATGGTATGGACCTCGAAGGCCGCGCACTGCAAGTGAACGAAGCGCGTCCTCAGGAATCGCGCGGCGGCGGGGATCGTTCCGGCGGCCGTGGTGGCTATTCCGGTGGACGCTCTGGCGGCGGAGGCGGCCGGCAACGCTACTAACTGCCCGGGAGCTCCACGGCGATTTTCTGTAACTTCGTTGCCCGTCTTCGCGCACCGTTTGCGGTGCGCGGCGGACGATGCTCTTTGTAAATTGGAGGATCTGCTTATGACAGTTTCAGTTGGCCAATACATCAAGCATTTTCAGTATGGTTGCGGGGTCATCACCGAATCCAGCCTGGACCGCACCACCATTGATTTCGACACGCATGGCCTCAAACTATTCGTCACCAGCCTGATGGTCGTCGAACAGGCGGAAGGAACACCTCCGAAACGCCGTCGCGCCAAGCGCGTTAAGGCCGTGAAGCCTCTACCCACACTCGCTGCAAAGGTGTTTGTGCCCGGTGCCAAATGAGCACCAGCCTCATCGTCCAATACATCGGCTTCCAGGCGAAGCCACTTTCACGGGAGTACACCTTTCATGTCCGTGGGGCCGCCGAAGAGCGCGATTTTACCTTGAACATTGCCAATGAGGCGTTCATCTCTCATCGCGCTCGTTATCAGGATGCTCCGTCTATCTGCTCGGAGAGGTTACAAGCGGAGCTGGCCGCTCACGCGAACAGTCCAGCGGAAACAGAATTTGTGATTACCAGCGCGGAACTGGATTCCTACCGGGCGGCTCGCTCGCCGAAGTCGCCTGCAAAACTCTGGGGACGCAAGCCGCAGGAAGATTACTAGCCGCCTGATCCTTGGCTGGGCGCAACCATAAATGCGTGCTTCCGGCCATAGGGATCATCTCAAAATCGAGTTGAGCCGCGCCCGCCGCGGCGGCTTTTGGCTGGATTTGCAGATCATTCCAATCGCAGAATCTCCGATCGCCGGAACTCAGTGCCCTCACCGTCGTTTTCGACACTCTCACGGGATTCTGATTCGTCTTTTGCTTAATCCTTGGTAAAGTGAGGCTCAAGAGACGCACAACTCTATCCCTCTTGGAGGTCTCATGGCCGATTTGGATCTGCGCCCCCTTTCGCTCGGGGAAATCCTCGATCGTACGTTCACTCTCTACCGCCGTCATTTCGTGCTCTTTCTTGGCATCACCGCCTTTCCTCATCTCCTGGTTCTGGGGCTGAACTTGGCGCAGCTGTTTCTCATCAGAGTGCCTACGCTGCCAGTCAAGCCACCCGTCGAGCAATTTCAAGGAGGCATAAACTCGGGCCTGTTAGCCTTTGGGATCTTTGGCGGGCTGATCGGCCTCATCGTTTACATGGTTGCCTATCTCTTCTCTCAGGGGGGCACGATCTACGCGGTCTCCGAACTCTATCTTGGCCGCACGACCACGATTGGCGCTTCGCTCCGCCGCATGTGGGGCCAGCTTGCCAATCTGTTTGGCGTAAGCTTATTGAACGGTTTGGCCATTTTGGGCGCGACCCTGTTCCTGATCATCCCGGGGATCTATGTCGCTTGCCGCCTCATTACCTGCATCCCCGCCGCCTTGCTCGAAGACCTCGGGGCTCGCGAGTCTCTCGCGCGGAGTTTCCGCCTCACTAAAGATTATGCGGGTCGCGCGTTTGTAATCTATCTTCTCTTCTTGGCAATTCTCTATGCGTGTACCCTGTTGTTTGCCGTGCCGTTTGGCGTCGGCGTGGCTCTCAACGCCAATAATCCTTCAATGTTGCGTTTGTGGAGCGCTTTTGCGGATGTCGGCGGATTCGTGGCGCAAGTTTTGGTCGGCCCGATCTTTCTGATCGCCATCTCGGTCTTTTATTTTGATCTTCGGGTACGCAAGGAAGCCTTCGACCTGCAGTTGATGATGAATCCCAGCGGCGCGGTCTCTGCGGGAAGCCCCAGCGTCCCGTCAATACTCTCTTGATCGTCCGCGGCCTCCCAACACGTGGAGTCCGGAAGGTGCCGATGCAACGGCGTCTCCTCTTGCTTCCGTTCGTGCTGTGGATTCTGGCGTGCCTTGTGCTCCTCGCTCAGGCGCAACCAACGGCCGCAGCCTCTCAGGACCCGGCAGCTTCTCAATCGTACGATCCTCGTACGTTTGCGTTGGAGTTGCGCGGCCTTTCTGCTGCTCTCAAGCGCAATCCCTCTCCGGCAGAACTTGCTTCTATCCGCGATACCCTCCCCAAAGTGTGGAACGTCACTACTGCCGAACGTTCTTATTCCATTCCGACCGACCTTCTCCACGAAAAACTCGCGGCGGCTTCTCTTGCCGGCGCCCGGGAATGGCTGGACCACCTGGCCCTGGAAATCGAGAGCTATTCCGATCTGCGCATCGTGAATTCTCAAAACGCTCGCTCCGAACTCACCCATGTTCTGGCCCAGCCCGAATTTGCCGGCGTTCGCCCTCCCAGCGCATGGGACCTTTTTCGCCAGCGCCTCGCGGCCTTGTTCGAGCGTCTTCTCTACAAAATACTGCGTGGCGTCACGCGTTATCCTATCGGTGGCAAAATTCTTTTTTGGCTCTTTGTTTTTGGGGGAGTCTTGCTCGTCGCAGTCTGGGTCTTTCGCTTCCTCGTCAGCCGCGACCGCATGGACGTTTTGCCGGTTGACGAGCTCCTTGTCCCGGCGCGCACCTGGCAAGAGTGGGTTCGCCTTTCTCGCGAAGCCGCCAACCGCCAGGATTACCGCGAAGCCATTCACGCCGCCTATTGGGCTGGCATCGTCCGGCTCCAGGACACCGGCGTCCTGCCGCGGGACCGCGCCAAAACGCCGCGCGAATATCTGCATATTGTCTCGGAGCCCGCGGAGCACGAGCTAACTTCGCAGTCTGCTCTTCGCGAACCCCTGGCCAGCCTCACCGCGCGCCTCGAAAGAACCTGGTATGCCAATCGCGGCGCTGGGCCCGATGATTTTCGCGAATCACTCCGGCAATTGGAGGCGCTCGGATGCCCGTTGGAATAGCCCCCTCCGACCGCAAGCTCCTCCTTGCCGGAGGCGTCTTGCTTTTGTTGATGTTGACCGCCAGCGCGGTTCTTGCCCCGCCCGCCGACCAGCAGGAATCGCCGGTGCCGTCCACCTATTCTGCGCAATCCGAAGGCGCCAAGGCAGCTTATCTCCTGCTTGCTCATCTGCATTATCCCGTCCGGCGCTGGGAGAATCCCCCCACGGAACTTGATCCGGACTCCCGCAAAACTCTGTTGATCCTCGCCGGTTCCTGGCAGCCCCCCAGCAAAGCAGAGCGACAGGCCCTTGAGAATTTCGTGCTTCATGGTGGCCACGTTCTCTTCACCGGCGCGAGCTTTCCCGACTATTTTCCGGCCGCGAATATTTCTCACCTCTCGCCGGACCCAGATTGGAAGTCTTATTCGCCCAATCTCCCCAGCCGCCTCACGCGCGGCGCAGTCCACATCAGCCTTCGTCCGCAAGCCAATTGGGGCAAACTTGAGCCCTCCCAGTTGGTTCTATACGGTGAGGCGAGTTCGCCCGTGGTGGTGAGCTGGAAGTTGGGCGAGGGCCAAATCCTCTGGTGGGGGAGTTCCTCTCCTCTCACCAATTTGGGCATCACTCGCGATGACAATCTTGCCTTCTTCCTCAACTCCGTATCCAACTGGTCTGCGGGTAAACCCTACACAATTTATTGGGACGAATACTTTCATGGCCAGCGCAGCTCTCTGTGGAGCTATGTGGGAAGAACTTCCCTCGCATGGGGCGGCGTCCAACTCGTTCTTCTCGGCCTGGCCCTTTTGTTGACCTTCAGCCGCCGCAGTGGCCCCATCTATCTGCCGGCCGAAGTTTCTCGACTTTCGCCGCTAGAATTCGTGGATACCCTGGGCGGTCTCTATGAGCGTGCCGGCGCCGCTTCCTCCGCCGTTTCCGTTTCCTACACGCGGCTACGCACCCTGCTTAGCCGTCAGCTTGGCTTTTCAGCGAACACACCGAATGCGCAGATTGCCGAAGCCGCCGAGCAGCGCCTCGGCTGGAAGGATTCCGGACTTGCCGATCTGCTACGCCGCAGCGGCGCCGCCACCCGCGTTGACCGCATGCCGGACAGCGAAGCCCTTGATCTTGTTCAGAAACTCGAACACCTTGCCGCGAGACTCACTATTCGCGCACAATTCCGTCGGGAGAAAACTTAACCGTGCAATACCTATCCGCACTCGCAAAGCATGTTCGCAGTGAACTTTCCAAGGTCATCATCGGCCAGCAGGAGGTCGTGAATCAGCTTCTCCTCGTCCTCGTCTGTGGCGGCCACGCCGTGGTGGAAGGCGTTCCGGGCCTCGCCAAGACTTTGGCCGTCAAATCCCTCGCCCGCATCTGCGGCCTCGGCTTCCAGCGCGTCCAATGCACCGCGGACCTCATGCCCGCAGACGTGACCGGCACAAACGTCTTCAATCTGAGCAATAGCACTTTCTCCCTGCATCGCGGCCCCGTCTTCACCGATCTGCTCCTTGTGGACGAAATAAATCGCACTTCACCGCGCACGCAGGCGGCCCTACTCGAAGCTATGGAAGAACGCCAGGTAACTATCGACGGAACCCGCTACCCTCTCTCTGAAAACTTTACCGTCCTCGCCACACAAAATCCCATTGAGTTCGAGGGCACCTATCCACTGCCGGAAGCCCAACTCGACCGCTTCCTGCTCAAAATTCGTATCTCCTATCCTTCCGCTCAGGAAGAGGTCCAGATTCTTACTCAATACGAGAGCGGTTTCGACCCCCGGCACCTGGAAGAAATCAAACTTGTGCCCTTTGATCCCGCTCTTCTCCCAGCGGCGCGGTGCGAGATCGAAAATGTGCGCGTCGAACCGGCGCTGCGTTCCTATGTTGTTTCGCTCGCCCGCCGCACGCGCGATTGGCCTGCCATTTCTCTCGGAGCCAGCCCGCGCGCCGCGGTCGGACTTTTTTTCGTAGCCCGCGCTCTCGCCGGCATGGAGGGCCGCGACTATCTTCTTCCCGATGATGTGAAGGCCGCAGCGCTGCCCGTTCTTCGCCATCGCCTGCTTCTGAAGCCCGAGGCCGATCTCGAAGGCCTGACCGCCGATCAGGTCATTGGCCAGGTCCTCGCCGCCGTCGAAGTGCCCAAGTGAGGTTTTTAGGGTGAGATCCACTGTATGAGCGCGCCACAGCCACTGGTGCCGCCCCCAATCGCCGCTCGCGGCCACGCCCTCGGCCGCCTGGGCATCGCTTTCGGCCCGCGCTTCTTTGTCGTCTTGCTGCTGGGATTTCTTTGGCTGGTTCCCGCTTGGTGGGCACCCCGGCTGATTCCAGCCATGTTTCTGTGGGATCTTCTGGTGTTCGTCGTTTTCGCTGTGGATTTATGGCGTTTGCCGAAGGCCGCGGAATTGGAAGGGCGCCGTCAGTGGGGGCATGCGCCGTCTTTGGCTACCACCTCGCAAATCAAACTGGTCCTTCGCAATTTCGGGGGGACTTCCATTCGTTGCAATCTTGTGGATGAATCACCTGTGGCTTTTCGAAAATTGCCGCCGTCGCTTGATCTCGTCGTGGAACCTCACGCCTCATCCGAAGTTAGCTATCCCATCCTGCCTCGCGCGCGTGGCGACGTTAATCTCGGACGCCTTTACCTGCGCTATCAATCGCGCCTCCGTTTCGCAGAACGCTGGGCCGTCGTCGAAATTCCACAAACCGTCCGCGTGCTTCCCGATCTCGAACAGGCGCGCCAGCATGCTCTCTACCTCATCCGCAGCCGCCAGGTGGAAATGGAGCGGCGCCGGCGTCGCCAACGCGGTCATGGCCGGGAATTTGAAAGCCTCCGCGACTATCGCCAGGGCGATGAGATGCGCGACATCTGCTGGACCGCCACTGCCCGCCGCCACCATCTCACCACACGCGTCTTTGAGATTGAGCGCAGCCAGGTCGTCCGTGTAGTCCTCGATGCAGGCCGTCTTTTGCGCGCGGAAATCCAGCTTCCCGACAACCCCCTTCGCCTGGCAAAACTCGATTTCGCCGTGAACGCCGCCCTTTCTCTCGCTCAAGTTGCCATCCAGTGCGGTGATCGCGTCGGTCTGCTCGCCTACGGCCGCAATATTCAGTTCAACCTGGCCGCCGGGCGCGGACCCCTCCACCTTCGCACCATTGTGGATTGCCTCGCCCAGGTTCACACGGAATCATCCGAGGCCGACCATTCCCGCGCTGCACGCGCTCTCCTGACCGAGCAGAGCCGCCGCAGCCTGGTTGTCTGGATCACAGATTTTGCCGAAACTCCCACCACACCCGAAGTGATCGAATACGCCATGCAGATGACCCAGCGCCACCTGGTGGTTTTCGCCGCAATGAGCCAACCCGATCTTGCCGAACTCGCTGAAGCCATCCCGCATACCGCCAAGGAGATGTATCGCCACACTGCCGCGCTGGAAATCGCACAGCGTCGCGATCTGTTGCTCCGCAGCCTTCGCCAGCGCGGCGTTTTTGCGTTTGAATTGACACCCGGCCTGCTGGCTTCTTCGCTTGTGAATCAGTATTTGGACATCAAAGAGCGGAATCTGCTCTAACCGCGGCTTGGCCCCGCCGGTTCACAAAAAACAGGTAGGTCAACAAGGCAACAAATAACACTCCTGCCAGCAGGAATTTCATGGCTACCGGCGCGTTGCTGGGCGAATAAAAACCCTCGATCACCCCGGCAACTATCAGCATGGGGATAGTCCCCAGCAGCAGCCGTGTCGCGCGTCCACCCGCTTCCGCCAAAGATTTTCTTCTCGGCAGCAGCCCGGGAAAGAGCAGCCCGCGCGCAATCTCCAACCCCGCTCCTCCAGCGATGAAAATTGCCGGAAGTTCCAGCACGCCGTGCGGCGCAACAAAGCTCCACAGCTTGATCGCCATTCCAGCCTTCCAGGTGGCCGCTCCCACGACCCCCAGCAACAGGCCGTTGACCACCATCATGTACAGCGTCCCCACGCCCGCGGTAATTCCGAAAGCAAAGGTCGCGAAGGTCACGGACAGGTTGTTGGTCATGATCCCCGAAGAAGCCAGCGGCTTGATGGTCACGATGGAGTCCGTCCACATTTTCTTTTGTTCGATCGTTTCCATCATCTGCGGCCCAAGCAGGCGGTAGGCAAACGCCGGATCGTGCAGGGTGACCACCCACGCCACGAGTCCGGCCACCGCGAACACGCAAAAGGCCAGCAAAGTTTGCGGCAGTGTCTCGCGAAACACTTGCGGGTAAGTGTCCCGGTAGAAACGCACGATGCCGCTGACCTTCGGCTTCTGCCCCATGTAGATGAGGTTGTGGCACCGCCCCAGCAGTTGATTCAGGTAGGCCGATAGGCGCTGGGTCGTGGCATCTTCGCGCACCGTCGCCAAATCGGACGCGGTTTGGCGATATAATAAGCCGAGTTCCTGCAATTCGCTGTGGTGGAGTGCGCCGACGCCGCTGCCCGATCGTTGCACGAGTTCTTCAAGTCGTGCCCAGTGGGGTTTCCGTTTTTCCAGCCACCGATTGGATATCATGTCCTCGGACCCCAACATTCCCGGCACGCCTCTTGGCGCGCTTGTCGACAAGCTTACCATCGAAACTCCGGAGCAGACCTCGCTGGACTTCGCAATTGCCGGGATCGGCAGCCGCTTTCTTGCCATTGCTTATGACACGTTGATTCAGATACTCGTGGGCCTCGTCGCCGGCTTCGGCGGGGGCTTTGCCATCTCTGCAATCTCCGCTTACTCGCCCAAGGCTTCCCTCTGGGGTTTTGCCATCCTGATCCTGTTTTTCTTTCTTCTCTATTTCGGCTACTACGCTTTTTTCGAGATTATTTGGAACGGCCAAACCCCCGGCAAGCGCAAAGCAGGCATCCGGGTCATAAAGGATTCCGGACGCCCCCTCACACCTGGAGAATCCATCGGACGCAATCTCATGCGCATCGTGGACTGGCTTCCGTCCCTGTACGCGGTGGGCCTGCTGTGCGCCATCCTGAACAGAGAGAACAAGCGCCTCGGCGATCTGCTGGTTGGTTCTCTCGTTGTCCGCGAGACATCCCTGAGCGACCTTAAGCCCACCTGGCAAACCACGCCGTCAGTTTCCCAGGCTTTGTCTTTTCCCCTTGGCGCGGATCGTCTCACTCCCGAGGAATTTGCCCTGGTCGATTCGTTTCTGAATCGCCGCTCCGCTCTCGAGATCGACGTCCGTTTCCGCATGGCTGACGAGATTCTCCGGCGGCTCAAGCCTAAGCTTACGCTTCCATCGGACGGCTCCCTTTCCATGGAAAAAATTCTTGAAAGTCTGGCCTACGAACGCCGCGCCACCGGTCGCTATTCCTGATTGTTCGATCGGAAAAATATTAACGCCACGCGAATTTTTCTTGGGTCTCTCCTGCTCATGTAGGTGCCGCCTTCTCCCTGCCCGCCGCATGAGGGAGGCGCGCGGTTTGCGCCCTGGATGGGTTTGCGGGGCGGCCCGCTCTTGGGTTTTCTTTGTGGGGCCGCGGCACTCTCGCCCTGCTTGCCCTGAACCTCGAAGGGAGCCGCGAAGGGGATTCGCCCCAGATGAGCGGAATCCCAGCCCAAAACTCGGTTTTCCTTGTTGAATTATTACCGCTCGGACTCGGCGCGGCCGCTCAGGACAACGTCGCGTTCAGAACTTCCCGCAACAATTCCTGCTTCTGCGGCGCGAGCTTCTTTCCCTGCCCGGTAAGATAAAACACGTCAATCGCTTTGTGCCCTTCCGTGTCAATCAGCGCCACTTCAATGTTGCAGCCCAGCCGCGACAATGCCGACCCAATGCCATACAGCAGCCCCGGCCGGTCCTGCGTCACGATTTCCATCAGCGTGCACTGATCGGACGAGGCATCGTCGAAATTCAGCGTCGTTGGCACGGCCACCTTCGGCGGACGCGCCAGTGCCGCCGCCAATCTCCCCTTCAACAGTGGCTCCAGCGCTTGCTTCCCGTTCACGATGTCCGCGATGCTCTGTTGGAACCGCGCAATTTCCCCAGGATTCAACTCGAGCGTGCGGTGCAGGTCCACGAAGTTGAAGGTATCCAGCACAACCCCGGCGGCGTTCGCAAACGCGTCGGCCTTAACGATGTTCATGCCCCACGCCGCCAGCACCCCCGCGATTGTCGCGAACAGCGCCGGCCGGTCCGCCGACAGCAGCGTAAGTGTATACGCGTGGTGCGTCGCCTTGACATCGGTCTGTACGGGTTCCGCGCCCAGTTTCCGGTACAACGCAAAGTGCGCCGCAATTTCCACCGGCGAGTGCACCGCCAGGTAGCGCCGCGGGAATCCTTCGAGGAACCGCTCTATATCCGCCTTTGAGGCGCCAAGCGCCAGTTGCCGGACTTGTTCCAACAGGATCGCTTCGTCGGAAGCGTGCAGCCGGTCGCGGTCCAGCGTCCGGCTGAAGAAATTTGAGGTCGAGACGAACAGGCGCCACAGCATTTCCGCTTTCCAGGGCGTGAGCGCTTCCGGGTTCACCGCGTGGATATCCGCATAGGTCAAGAGGCACAAGCGCTGCAACCGCTCATGCGTGACCACATTCGTCGCAAACGCCGAAACCGTGGCGGGATCGAAAATGTCGCGGCGCTGCACCGTCGCGGACATGTCCAGATGGTGCTCGATCAAAAAGTGAACTTCCGCCTTCTCTTCCGGCTCGAGTCTCAGCCGGTCGGCAGCGGTTTCCAGTGCCTGCAAACTTCCCGCAATGTGATTTTCCACAGGCATGCCTTTGCCTACGTCATGCAGAAGGAGGGAAAGAATCAAGAGGTCGCGGCGGTCCACCGTGCGCCAGAGCTGCGTGAAGTGCGCGCCGCGCGAATCCGGTGGCTCGGCCAGCTCCTGCAGGTGCTCGATCGTGCGCAGCGAATGTTCGTCCACCGTGTAGCGGTGGTAAAAATCGCGCACCACCAACGAATCGATGGTGCGGAATTCCGGCAGCACTTCAATCAGCATTCCCAACCGGTGCATCGGCCGCAACGCCATCCCCGGGTAATCCGCGCCCAGAATCTCGCTCAGCACCGGCCATGCAATCCGCGAATTCCGCTGCGGCAATTCGGGATGCGTCATGATGTAGGCGATGCTGCGCTCGGCCTCGCGGCTTACCGGGATTCCCGTTCGCGACGCCTCGGCCAGCAGGGCATAGGTCACGTTGCGATCGGCATACGCCTGCTCGTTCGTCAGTTCCAGCAATCCATCGCGCACCATGAAGGGTTTTCCATTCGTGCCTTCCTGCCGCGCTCCCATCGTCGCGTTCACCAGCCGTTGCCGCAGCGTCATCGTGGTTTGCGGCCGCTGCTCCATGTAGCGCAGCAATTGCCGGTTCAGCGTGCGCGCGTGCCGGAAATACAGGCGCATCCATTCGGCGGCATTGCGTCGCAGATTGTCGTCAATGCCCAGCGAGCGCTCCGCCGCCCCCGCTTGCAATTCGTACGTCAGCGTGTTGTCGTTTCGCGCGTTGCTGTAATGCAGAAAGCAACGGATGGCGCTCAGAAACTCCACCGCATTGCGCGTCAGCTCGTCTTCGTTCACCGGGCTGATGCGCGGATCGCGGCGGTCGCCAGCAAGTTGCCGCATCCACAGAGTCGCGTGGTGGTCGCGCAGACCCCCGGGCGCTTCCTTGACATTCGGCTCCAAGTGAAAAATGGTGTTTCCGTAGCGGTTCAGCCGGTCTCGGGCCAGCCGCTGTAATTCGTTCAGCAGAAACGGCCGCGCCTGCTTTTCCGGGCCAGACATCACTTTCGCGTCGAGTTTTTCAAAGAGTGAAGCGTCGCCATCCAGGAAACGCCGGTCCAGCATGGCCAGGTGGAATTCCGCGTTGTCTTCCTCGATTCGCCGGCACTCGTCGAGTATGCGCCCCGCCGAACTCACGCGAAATCCCAGGTCCCACAGCGTCCGCGAAAACTCCGCGATCAGCGGTCGAAACTCTTCCTCCGATTTATCGCTCCCAAAGAGAAACAGCAGGTCGAGGTCCGAGTAGGGAAACAACATCTCGCGGCCGTAGCCGCCAAGCGCTAGCAGGCAGAACCCCTGCGCCGGCGTTTGGCGAGCCCGCAAGAGTTCCGCAAAAACCTGTTGGATCGTGCGGTCCGCCAGCTCACACAACTGCCGCAGCGTGTCTTGCGCGCTGGCACCGTTATCAAACAGCTTGCGAATCCGCTCGCGCTGGGCGTCGCACTGCGGCCCCAGCCCCGGGGACGAGCTTAGCGGTTCTGGCATCTTCTTGTTCGGTCGAAAGCCGGCTTCTAGACCTGAGCGAGGGGTAGCCATCGTCATGCCTAGAGCACGCCCTCGCCGCGTTCCTCATTCCGAATCCGGATCGCTTCCTCGACCCGCGATAGAAATATTTTACCGTCTCCGATTTTGCCTGTCTTGGCGCTTTTCAGAATTGCTTCCACCGCGCGATTCACCAGCCCATCCGCCAGCACCATTTCCAACTTGATCTTCGGCAACAGATCCACGGTGTATTCCCGGCCGCGATACACCTCCGTGTGGCCCTTTTGGCGGCCGTGGCCCCGCACCTCGGTCACCGTTATCCCCTCGATGCCCATTTCCAGCAAGGCCTCTTTCACCGATTCCAACTTCGACGGCTGAATGATCGCTTCGATTTTCATCATACGAGTTTCCGCTCCCACCACTTCTCCGGAAGGCTTTCACCCTCCCCTTCAGCTTTCCAGGTTATATCCTTCTTCGCCGTGCAACGTGATGTCCAGACCGGCAACCTCGTCCTCTTCGTGAACGCGCAAGCCCGTCAGCAGATCCACCAATTTCAGGAGGACACTCGTGCCAACCAGCGCAATACCCCATGCTATCAATACACCCACCAGCTGATTGCCCACCTGCGCCCACCGCCCATCCAAACCGCCCACGGGTTTCCCGGCACCGAAAATCGGGTTGATCGCCGCTTGTGCGAACACGCCTGTCAGCAGCGCCCCAATCGTTCCTCCCGCCCCGTGCACCCCAAATGCATCCAGCGCGTCATCATAGCGTAGCTTTCCTTTGATCCGCGTCACCATCCAGTAGCAAAACACGCCGGCCGTAAACCCGATCGCTAAAGCTGGCATTGGTCCCACGAAGCCCGCCGCTGGCGTGATCGCCACCAGCCCAGCCACCGCTCCGGAAATCGCTCCAAGCGCACTGGCCCTTCCATTCCTCAACCACTCCGCCAAGCTCCATCCCATTGCCGCCGCCGCCGCTCCGAAATGCGTGGCCACGAAGGCGCTTGATGCCAACCCGTTCGACCCCAGTGCGCTCCCGGCGTTGAATCCAAACCACCCGACCCAAAGCAGGCATGCCCCGGTAAAGCTAAGCACCAGGCTGTGCGGCGGCATCGGCTGCCTCGGATACCCCGCGCGTTTTCCCAGATACAATGCGCATACCAGCGCGGAAACCCCCGACGTGACATGCACCACTGTGCCGCCTGCAAAATCCAGCGTCGGGAACCGCCCCCCGGTGGCGTTCAAGAACCCGCCTTTGCCCCACACCATGTGCGCCATCGGCGCGTACACCACCAGAAACCACAGCGTCATGAACAGCACTGTGCCGGAAAATTTCATGCGTTCCGCCGTCGCTCCCGTGATCAAGGCCGGCGTGATGATCGCAAACATCAACTGGTAAATCATGAAAGTCGTCTGCGGGATCGTGCCGGCATAATCCGCGTTCGGCGCTGCTCCCACCCCCCGCAGAAACGCATGCTCGAAATTACCGATCAGCGGCCCGCTGCCGCCGAAGCACAAGCTGTAACCCACCAGCGCCCATAGCACCGTGATCAGCGCCATCAGCGCGAAACTCTGCATCATTATCGCCAACACGTTCTTCTGGCGCACTAGCCCGCCGTAAAACAGCGCCAGCCCTGGCCCGGTCATCAGCAGCACCAGCGCCGCGCTCACCAGCATCCACGCGTTGTCCGCCGACGACTGCGCCGCCGTCACCTTCTCCTGCAATTGATTCAGCTTTTCGGTGACGGCTTTGGAAACCTCCGGGGTGGCGGCGCTTGCGGTGGGGGTGGGGGATGTTGCGGGGACTTGCGATTGCTGGGCCAGAAGAGGAAACGCGGTCAGCACCAGGACTGCCAGACAGCAACACACCACGACTGACCACTTCATCGGACTCTCCGTCGCGAAAAGATTGAGGACTGGCTGCTCAGGGTCGCTCACTTCTTGTCTTGGGGACTTACCAGAATATAGCGCCGATTATACCCACCCGGCCACCGCTGGGGGGTGCGAAATTTTGCTGGTCCCAATTCGTTTTTCTCATGCATGCGCCCGCAAGAACCTTTGTTTTCTTTCGCTCGCGAATGCGTCCGCTTCGCGTGTCGGCCTCGGAATGCGCACACCGTCGGCCACCTGCAATGTCAATCGGATGGCCGTCTCCAGGCTGACCCGGTGGCCTTGCGACACATATATCGGCCGCACTCCCTTTCGTGTCCGCACAACGGCTCCAATTCTCTCTCCCTCTGCCTTTTCGTCCACCAATGGCGTCCAGCTACCCGCCTCATCTCCCAGATCTCCGTGCGTCCCCAGCAGCAGGCTCTTCGCGCAACCGATTGTCGGCCGGTCTAGCAGCACTCCCAAATGGCATGCCAGTCCAAATCGCCGTGGGTGCGCGTATCCTTGCCCGTCGCAAAACAACATGTCCGGCAGTTCCCGGAGCTTTCGCAAAGCCGCCAGCAGCGCCGGAATTTCACGGAAACTCAGCAGCCCCGGAATATACGGAAAGTGCAATGGCACCACCGCGCTCGCCCGCTCGATTTCTTCCATTTCCGGAAAACGATACATCACCACGCAACCAATCGCCCGGTTGGCCTCTCGCAACGCATTCCATCGGCCCGTGCGATTCTTCAGCGCCTGCGAGCCCGTCAGCACAAACGCTGCGTCAAGTCCCGCCACCGTCCGAAGCTCCGGCAAGCGGTCTGCCCCTTCCCACTCTTTTCGCAACTCTTCCTGGATCGCCCGGGCCTGCTCCGGCGCAACTCTCCAGGCATGCCTCTTGGCCCACTGCCTTGACTTGTACTCCATGCCTATCATCGTATAATGCAACAGCCGCTATTGACGTCACTCCCTTGCGGCGAGCCGGCGTCTCTTGAAATTCACTGAGGGGAACTTCGCATGACCCTGCATCCACCCTTGGAAGTCTCCGCGCGTGAAGCCGCCGGAATCCACTATGTCGGCGTGCATGGCCGCCTCACCATCGGCGATCCCAGCGAGCGTTTGCTCGAATTCGTGCAAAATCTGGTCCAGCAGGGCGCGCGCAAAATCGTCATCAACCTCGACGACATTCCCCAGATTGACAGTTCCGGCATCTCCGTCCTCGTGAAACTCTCGATCTCCCTGGCGCGCCTCGGCGGCTGCTTGCACCTGGTCATCCGCCAGGGTCGCGTCCGTGACGCCCTCACGGTCACCCGCCTCGTCGAAGCCATCCCCACTTTTGAATCCGAAGACCAGGCGCAAGCCTTCTAACCCGCTTAGGGCAAGAGAGAACTCGTACCGTTCCAAAAAGAATTGGCGGCAACATCGCGTTCTGTTATACGTACGACGAGAAGCTCCTGCCCGCGGCACACCTTCCAAATCGCCCCATTGCGCGCCCGGGTTCGCACCAGAACGGAGGCATCCATGGAAATGACCGTGGAACACCTGGGCTCAGTGCAATTCGAGATCAAGACGCGAGGCCACGCGATCGTGAGCGATCAGCCGCTGGAAAGCGGCGGCTTCGACGAAGGCATGACGCCGCCGGAATTGCTGCTGGCGTCGCTGGGTTCGTGCGCCGGTTATTATGCGGCGCAATATCTGCGCAAGAACAAGCTGGCGACGGAAGGCACGCGAGTCCGGGTGGCCTGCGAAAAAGTGAAAGACCCGGTGGCGCGAATGACCAATTTCGTGGTCGAAGTGGACGCACCAGTCGAATTGACGAAGAAACATCGCCAAGGACTGGAAGAGGCGGTGGAGCATTGCCTGGTGCACAACACGCTGTTGCATCCGCCCAAAATCACCCTGAAGGTGGAAGGGGCCGTTGCGGCGCAAAAGTGAAGTTCAACGAGCTGGCATCCCGAGCTGCAAACTCATTGAATAATTAAACGTGTCATTCCGAGCGAAGCGAGGAATCTGCTTTTTCTGCCAAGTCGAAACAAAAGCAGATTCCTCGGGACCCGCGCAGCGCGGCACCCGCGGAATGACATGATGGGCTGCGATATTCAGCAACCTGTCGAGAAGTTCACTCACTATTGTCGCGACGACCTTGTCGGCCGGCCGCACGGATTCATGGGCGCGTGATGAGGATGTCGCCGAGGACGAGTGCGTCCATCTGCGTTCGCACGAAACAATCCAGCGCTTCTTCGGGTCGGCAGACGATGGGCTCGTTGTCGTTGAAAGAGGTGTTTAAAACCACGGGCACGCCGGTTTGCCGCTCGAATTCGCTGATTAAGGCGTGATAGCGCGGATTTGCTTCACGGGTGACGGTTTGCAGGCGCCCCGTGCCGTCAACGTGAGTGGGCGCAGGGATTTTGTCGCGTTTCTCGGCGCGCACAGAATACGCCAGATTCATGAACGGGGAAGGGTGGGACTTGGTGAACCATTCGCCGGTTTTTTCCGCAAGGATGGAGGGAGCGAAGGGGCGGAAGATTTCGCGGTGCTTGATCCGGCGATTCAGAGTTTCCTTCATTTCCGGGCGGCGCGGATCGGCGACAATGCTGCGGTTGCCGAGCGCCCGCGGACCCCATTCGGCGCGCCCCTGATACCAGCCGAGAATTTTCCCTTCCGCGATGATGCCCGCTGTGCGGCGCACTAGTTCCGCCTCTGCAAGTTCCGAGATGGTGTAGCCGCCCTGAGAAACCGGGCTGGCCTGAATTGCCGCGCGAATCTCCGCGGACGTGTAGGCCGGGCCCCAATAGGCATGGTCCATCACGAACGAGCGAGGTTTGCCTAAGAGTTGGTGCCAGACGTAGTAGGCAGCCCCGACAGCAAGCCCGCCATCGCCCGCGGCGGGCTGAACGTAGACTTCCTCGAAAGGTGTCGTGTCAAAAATCTTTCCGTTGGCGACGCAGTTGAAGGCCACCCCGCCCGCAAGACACACAGCCTTCGCGCCCGTTTGCACCGCCAGCTTTTTCAGCATGCCCAGATAGACTTCTTCGAGCCGCGCCTGCAGCGAGGCCGCGAGATCGCGGTGGCGCTGCTCCAGAGGTTGTTCCGGAAGGCGCGCGGCTCCGCCAAGCTTTGTGGACATGGCATCGGAGAACATTTTGCCGAGGACCGGCGTTTTGTCCGATTCGGCCCAGGACATTTCCGGGCCGGTCTTGTGATGGGTGAAATAGTCCAGGCCCAAGCGAAAACCGAACTCGCCGCCGTTGGAGTTGAAGCGCACGATATCGCTAAAGGCGTCGAGATATTGCGGCTGGCCGTAAGCCGCGAGACCCATCACTTTGTATTCGTCCCCGAATTTCAAGAAGCCGAGATATTGGGTCACCGCGCTGTAATACAGGCCGAGGGAGTGGGGAAAAGCGATGGCGTCGTCGATGTGCATACGATTGCCCTGGCCGGTGCCCCACATGGAACTGGCGAAATCACCGAGGCCGTCGGCGGAAAGCAGCGCGGCATGTTCGAACGGAGAAACGAAGTATGTGCTGGCGAGGTGAGCCTGGTGGTGCTCGACGCGATGATAGGTGGCTTTTATTTTCGCGGGGTCGCTGTCGAAGGCCCAAGCGAGTGCCGCGGGAATGCCCGTGAATTTCGAGATGACCCTGATGCGCTCGCGGGCAAAGGAGGGCATACGCAGGGCATAGAAGAGCTTGGTGGCCAGCCGCGCGTAGGGATTTCGCGGGACGGCTACGTGATCGATGTCCGCGAGGGTGAGGCCGGCTTCCTTCAGGCAATAGCGAATCGCCGCCACGGGAAACCCCGCTGCGTATTTAACGCGATTGAAGCGCTCTTCTTCGACGGCGGCAATGAGCCGGCCGTCACAAACCAACGCCGCGGAAGCGTTGCCGTGGTACGCATTGATCCCGAGAATATTCATGAGCAGAGTTGCCAGTTTACCTCGATTGGTGGCGTGTTTCCGAGGGTGGAGTCAGGGAGCAGAAGTCCACGGCTAGCACAAATGCCGGCGGCACCATTCATTCAGCACATACAGCGACCACGGGCGGGACCACGTTGTCTGGCCATGCAGAAAATTATCCCATACCATGCGGACGCCCGCTGTATGCAAATGGGGCGCGAGACCGGGCGCCAGGCTCGCGAAACTCGCTTCGATGCGCGGCCGTAGGGCGCCGCGCAGCCATTCTTCCCACGGCAGGGTAAAGGTGCGCTTCTTCTGTTGCAGGATGCCCTGAGGGAGGAGGTCCTGCACGGCAGCGACGAGCAGCGCTTTGTGGCGGCCCGGCTGCACGCGCGCTTCGTCGGGAAGGGCGCACATGAATTCGACGAGCGCGGTATCCAGCAAAGGCACGCGCACTTCCAGCGAACGGTCCATGCTGACGGAATCGGTGTCGCGCAGTAGAGTGTTGGCCATATATGTGCGCAATTCCAGCCAGGAGATGCCGGCGATGGGTTCGAAGAGATGAGCCTGGTCCGCCACGCGTTCGAGCCAGGCAAGCCAGGTGGGGTCGAGGGTGACGCCATCGGCAGAAACGGTGCTGCTGCGGAAGAGCGGAACCGTGAGCCGCGACAATTCGGACGGCGGAAACAGGAGCCGCGTGAAGAAATAAGGATGAGGAAGCGCATCCGGCATGAGCCAGGCGTTGGTGGCCTTGCGAACGGCATCGGCTGAACCGCGATGTCCGAGCAAAGTGCCGACCAGGGGAGAGCTGATCCGACGGAAGGCGCCCGGAACAAACCGAGCAATGGCGTCCATGCGCGCAAGCTTGGGAGTGTCCGCAAAGCTCTGATAACCGGCGAACAGTTCGTCGCCGCCGAGGCCGGAGAGCGCCACTTTCAACCCCACCTGGCGCGCCGCCCAGGAAACAAAATAGGTGTTGATGCCGTCCATGGAGGGCTGATCGAGGGCCGCAACGGCTTCCTCCAAGCGTACGAGCATGTCGGCGCCCTGCAAAGGCACATCCGTGTGCTGTGTGCCTGTGTGTTTGGCCACCGCCCAGGCAAGCAACCCTTCATCGTAGGCGGTATCGGGAAAGGAGAGCGTGAAGCTGCGAATCCCAGGCTGTTGATGCGCAGCGATGGCCGCGATGGCGCTGGAGTCCAAGCCGCTGGATAGAAAAAGTCCTACGGGGACGTCGGCAAGGAGATGCCCGCGGATGGACTCCTCCAGAAGCGCGCGCACCCGGGGAACGGCAGAAGAGAAATCGCGCGGGCGCTTGGGGTCGCGTGCCGCGGAACTCTGGAGAGAATCCCACCACGGACGCGCCCGAGGTACTCTGCGGCGGTCCGGGAGATGAAGAAGCAGGCGATAGCCCGGCGGGAGCGAGAAGGCGTTTTCGATCAGCGTGACGGGTTCGCAGACGCTTCCGAACAAAAGATAAGAGGTGAGGGCGTCGGAGGAAATCCGGCGTGGCAGGGTGCCGGCTGCCAGCAGGGCGCGCAATTCCGAGGCGAACACAAATCCTTCGGATGTTTGCGCGTAATAGAGCGGCTTAATACCCAACGGGTCGCGAGCCAGGAAAAGAACCGGGACGGTGGCGTAATGTTTGCGCAGATCCAGGAGAGCGAAGGCAAACATGCCCCGCAGTTCTCCGAGGAGGTCTTCGCCCCACTCTTCCCAACCGTGAACGAGAATCTCCGTGTCAGACTGCGTCGCGAAATGATGCCCGGCGAGGAGGAGGCGTTCGCGCAATTCGCGGTAGTTGTACAACTCGCCGTTGAAGATGACGGCTACGTTGGCGGATTCGTTCCAGACGGGCTGGTGACCACCGGCAATGTCGATGATGCTAAGGCGGCGCATGCCGAGGGCGAGGCCCGGCGCGCGCGGGTCGTTGACAAGGAACCCGTCATCATCGGGACCACGATGGCGCATGGCCGCAGCCATGCTCCTTACGCGAGACTCGGCTTCTTTATTGTTGGAAGCGTAGGTGAAGCCGCAGATTCCGCACACGCGGCTATTTTATCTCCGGACTGGTGAAAAATGCTGCTGTTGCGCGGGTGAGGTTCGCACGCAGACGGAAACGCGGCACCTGCAGGCGACTATCGGCCAGCCAGGCGAGAAACACCCGCAGGAGCAGGAGAAAGATTAGGGCGTTGACGGAGAGAAACAAATACATGAAAGAGCGGCGCTCGAGCAGAAGGCTCCAGTCCACGTACTCGTCCCAAGTCGGAAAAACACGATCAAGAACCTGGCGGATGTGAAATCCATGAAGCGGTAGCGCCGACAGTCGCACATGCGCATAGCTTTCGTAAGAGTAATCGGGTATGTAGCGTGGGATCAAGCCGGTGGCCTCGCGAAAAATTGCGGGATTCTGGAGGTCCCGGCGCGTAAGCAAATTGCCGCGAGCATCCTTCATAAACGTGCGGTAGGTTGCGTCAACAATCACCCAGCGCCCATCGATATAGACTTCGGCGACCACATGTTTGGCGGTGCGCTGCGGGGTGAGCAGCAGGAGGCGGCGCGATTCGACGCCCGCGCTCCGGGTCAGATTGAGGAAGGCGTTCGTGGCGCTGCCACACACTGCCAGGAGCTGGCGATAATTCAGTGTGTCTTCCGGATCGCGGGGAGAAACCTGCAAGGCCGGAGTAGCCTCAAGCCGCGGCGGGCCGTTGAGCATCCAGCTGAGAATGGCTTGCGCTTTCTGCTGAGGGGAAGCGGCTTCCGGGATGATCGCGTCGGAGAAGCCTTTCAAGTACTGACGGACGGAGTATTCCCACACCCCGGTGCACAGGGTGGCAAGGATTGCTGCGGCGAGCAATAGATTGCACATCCACCAGCACGAGCGGAAGATTCGGTGGCTGTTCACTCATCGTCCTTTTGGACTGAGGGGGAAATTGTCCTACGAGTCGGAGTGTCCCGCAAGAGCCGCATAAACATTAACCATTTGTCCAATTGGCTGATCCCAATTAAGGGCGTCGAGGACCGTTGCACAGCCCGCCTGGAGTCTGGCGTAGAGAGTTTCATCGTGAAGGAGCTCCTGAATGCCAATCGTGAGAGCGGACTCGTCGTGCTTTACGACGAGTCCGGCAACGCCGCCAAGCAGAGGCGCGATTCCGCATTGATCGGTGACAACCACGGGCGTCCCCGCGGCTACCGCTTCGGCCGCGGTATTGCCGAAATTCTCGTTTTGGGAAGGCAGAACGAAAATGTCTGCGTCGCGATAGGCTTGCCATTTCGCCGTGTCGGCAAGCGCCGGGGAAAAGTGGACGTGACCTGGAGGGGCCATGGAGGTCGCCATCTTTTTCAACTTGGCGAGCATTCCGGCCTCATCCGGCCCGACAAAGACAAGATGCACCGGAGGTTGCCCGCGAGTTTCCGCTGCGGCGATCTTCGCAAAGGCTTGCAAAAGGAGATAGGGGCTCTTCTTTTCCGAGAGGCGGCCGAGGAAGAGAAGAAGTTTCGCCTCTCGCGGGATGCCCATGGCTTCACGAAAGCGGCCGTGTTCCGGAAGGACGGGTGGGCCTTCGACACCATTGCGCCGCAGCACAATTTTCTCTTTGGGAATGCCACCGGCGATGAGTTCGGACTTTTCCTGTTCGGCTGTGGCGACTATCGCGCTTGCCCCGGCGAGCATTTCACGGCCGAGGAAGCGATGGTACACGCGCTTCAGCCAAAGGTTGCGCACACGCGGCACAAACATGCCGATGGGTTCTACCACATAGGGGATTTTCTTCTCGCGGCAGGCGGCGGCCACGCGCGGGCCGAGCATATCGTACAGCCCAAAGATGTGCACGACTTCAAATTCCTGCAATTGTGCGCGCAGGAAGCGGGGCAGGGCGGGATTCCAACTTGCCGTGCGATAGTGGAGCCAGTTGCCAAGATAAATCGCCGTTACGCCGGCGATTTTGCGCTCGCGGCCAACGGGATCGTGCTCGGCGTGCGGTTCGTTTGGGAGTTGCTGCAGCCGCCGGTCCAGTCCCCAGTCAGCGGTGAGCACGGTTACGACATGGCCACGAGCGGCGAGTCCTTCAGAAAGAGCGCGCACTTTTACGGGCGGACCGCCAAATTCGAAGAACGGCGCATAACTCTGGGTGACATTCAGGATTCGCATAGTTCGCGGAGAATCTTCTTGAAAGCTTTCGCGAAAACGCTAAAGCGGAATTCGTTGTGCACGCGTTCGCGGCCCCGCGCGCCCATCTCCCGCGCCAGTTCGGGGTTGGAAAGCAAGGCGTCAATCGAGGTGGCCAATTGCACGGGATCGCCGTGCTGCACGACGTAGCCCGTGACGCCATCCTGGATGACTTCGGGAGCGCCGCCATGCGCGCCCCCGATGACCGGCTTGCCGCGGGCCATGGCTTCGAGATAGACGAAGCCGAAACCTTCGCCACGGCTCGGCAACGCAAAGATTTCGCAGGCGTCATAGCAGGCGGAGAGTTCTCCATGGGTCAAGCCGGTGAGGAAATGGACGTGTCGGCGCACACCGCTGTCCCGCGCGATGCCCTCCAGCCACGGGCGGTCATCGCCCGCGCCGATGAAGACAAGTTGCAGTTCCGGCCAGAGCAGCAACAATCGCGGGAGGGCGGTCATCAGGGTGTCCATGCCCTTGTAGCGCTCGGTCGCCAGCCATCTCCCTACGGTCAGCACCACGCGGCCTGCGGGAAATTCCGGCGGCAAAGTTGCTGCGGGCTCGCCGGTGATTTTCGATTCAAACTCCGGATCAAGCCCCCAGGGAAGAACGCGGACCCGTTCACGTGCCACGCCCTGGAGAGAGACGACATAATCCGCGGTGGCGTGGCTGGGAGCGAGGACCAAAGAGGCGTGGCGTAAGGCGCGGCGGCGGAGCGAAGGGAGCGGCTCCCAGACTTCGATGCCGTGGGTGCAGATGATGCTCTTCATGCGCGGCCTGGCCATCTGCATGGCGCGCACAATCGGCGCCAGATTCACATGAGCCGCCAGCACGAGTTTGGGACGCCGTCTGGTCGCGCGCAAAGCGGTTGCGGCAAATCGCACCCTTCCGCGCGCGGCGCCCGTGAAGACAAATTCGCGCTCGCCGACATGCAGGCGGTGCAGTTCCTGCGTGTCGTTCAAGCTGAGCATGCGGTATTCCATCTGCCGGGAGGCGGCAAATTCGCTGAGAACCGAGGCCATGTGGCGCCCCGCTCGCTGGATACCGCCGGGTGCGTCGAGTTCAGGAAACAGTCCGATGAGCACGCGGTGAGTCTGACAAACCCGCGTGGGCGAATGCAAGTGCTCGGGTGAAGAAAAGTTCGTGCGGGAGATTTCCTTGAGGTTCGCTCAAAATCTGAATTAGGCCAATGGCAGGCGAGCGCGCTTGGCGTCCCGAGTTGCAAATTCATTGAATAATTAGAAGTGTCATTCCGAGCGAAGCGAGGAATCCCTCTTTGATCTAAATGCCAAGAAAAGAGAGATACCTCACTTCGCAGACTCCGTTCGGAATGACGAATTCGGGGTTTTTCAGCAAGCTTCTAGGAGCGCTGATTGCGAATCAGGCCGACGAGATCGCTAAGGCTGTCCAGATAAACGTCGGCGGGGTGGGCGGCGCGATCGTGCACGCCGAATCCGTAGTTGACGGCCACAGCAAGCGTGCCGGCATTGCGGGCGGTCTGCACGTCCACTTCGGAATCGCCTACCAGGGCGGCCTGTGCGGGGGAAACGCCAAGCACCTGAAGAATCTTGAGAGCCCCCGTGGGATCCGGCTTCTTTTTCTCGAACCTGTCTCCGCCATAGATGGAGCGAAAGTATTTGGCCAGGCCAAGCCCATGCAGAATGTCAACGCTCATGTTCGTGGGTTTATTGGTCAAGACCGACATGGGATAGGTGGCAAGTGCATCGAGGGCTTCGACGACGCCGGGATACGGCCGCGTGGCATCCAATTTGTGCAGTTGATAGTGGGTGAGAAAGAGGGAGAGTCCTGTGCGGCGTTGCTCGTCCGTGGCCTCGGGCCCAAGGGCGCTGGCGATGAGTTGCGGCGCGCCGTGGCCAATGTAAGTAGCGACGAGGTCGGTGGGGAGTTCCGCGCGGCCCATCTGCCGCAGCATGGCGTTGACGGAGGTCACCAGGTCCAGCTTGGAATCAATCAGCGTGCCATCCAGATCGAACACGAACGCGCGAACCACAGGGAAAGTTTGGCTCATAAGCGAACGTTTATTGTAATACGAGGATGAATCTTGGCTCATCCCTGATGAAGTATTGCCAGTAACGGAGCAACATCACGTAAACTAAAAGGTTGCCCGCACGGCAAGAAACCTCTTGGGAGTGCTCATGGCTACGGTCTATCCGTTTCGCGCGTATCGCTACAATCCGAGTGTCGCCGCGTTCGACCGTGTGCTGACGCAGCCCTACGACAAGATTACCCCCGCGATGCAGGAGAAGTATTACGCCACCGATCCTCACAATCTCATCGGCATCGAAAAAGGGCGCACGCTGGAGGGCGATACACGGGAACACAATGTCTACACGCGCGCCGCGGTCACGCTGAAGAAGTGGATCGCCGAAAAAGCCGTAATCCAGGACGACGCCCCGGCGTTTTACGCGTATACGCAGGAGTACGATGTGCCGGGCACTTCGCTGCGGCGCACCCGGCGCGGCTTCATCGGCGCTGGAAAGTTGGAAGACTATTCCGCCGGGGTGATTTTCCGGCACGAGCACACGCTCTCCGGGCCGAAAGCGGACCGGCTGGAGCTGCTGCGGCACACGCGCACGCACACGGGACAGTTGTTCATGCTCTACGCCGATCCACGCAGGCAGGTGGATACAATTCTGGGCGAGGTCGAAAGCGCGCAACCCCCGGGCACGCAACTGACCGATGAGTACGGCGTGCTCCACCGCTTGTGGCCGGTTGCCGAGCCAGAGCGGATTGCCGCGATTCAGCAAGCAATGGCCGATCAAAAGTTGGTCATCGCCGACGGCCATCACCGCTACGAAACCTCGCTAAATTTCCGCAACGAGTCGCGAACGCGCGCCGGCAAGATGATCCCCGATGCACCCTATGAATCCTCGATGATGACGTTCATCAACACCCACAGCGAAGGCCTGACGATTCTGCCGACACACCGGGTGGTTTCCCGCCTGCCGGACTTTTCCTGGAGCGCGGTGCGCCGCTTTCTGGAGCCCTGGTTTGCCACGGAAGTGTTTTCGTTTGCGAAGGACGCGCAGCGCCATGAAGCGGAGCACAAGTTCCTGGCGCGCCTCGCAGCCGCCAAGCAGCAGCATGCGATTGGCGTCTACCCCGCGGCCGATGCGGCAAGCCGCGCCTTCTACGTACTCACGCTGCGGCCGGAGGCGGACATAACGCAATTTCTACCGGGAATGTCGTCGTTGCAGCGGCAACTGGATGTGGTTCTGCTGCACCAAGGGATTTTGGAGCCGGCGCTGGGGATCACGCCGCGCGCCGTGGCCTCGGAATCCAACTTAACCTACGAACGTGAAGCCACGACGGCTCTAGCAGCGGTGGACCGCGGTGACGCGCAAGCGGCTTTTCTGCTGAATCCTGTGGATGTGGATCTAGTGATGCGGGTGGCGACTGCCGGCGAAGTGATGCCGCAGAAGTCCACGGACTTCTATCCCAAGCTCCTAAGCGGCATCACCATGTACCGCGTTGCGGAATAGAATCGGCACACAAACAAAAAGGACAGGCGTGAGCCTGCCCTTTTGAGAATTCCCAGCAAGTCGAGAAGTCTATGGAAACTTACTTGGAGAAGCTGGCGACCGCTTCGGCTTCGGTGTTGGAGACATCGAAGATAGTCATCAGCTTGGTGATCTGCAGGACTTCCGTAAATTTGGCGCCCAGGTGGCAAAGACGGAGCGATGCGCCCTGGTTTTTTGCGCTGTGATGCGAGGCCACGAGTGTTCCAAGGCCGGCGCTGTCAATGAACGTGACATTGTCCATGTTCAGCACGATCTTCTTTTTCCCTTCGGCCACCAGAGATTTCACCTTTTCGCGCAGGGCGCTACTCTCTTCGCCCAGAACGATCCGGCCATCCAGCGCCACAACTGTTACGCCGTCCACTTCGCGAGTCGTCAACTTTAGGGCCACTTTACTTTCCTCCTCATCCGTCAACGGATCCGGCGGCAACCCGGGCCGGAACCGCAAAGCATATCCGCTTTCGTGTTTTTCGCAAAGCGGTCTTTTACCGGCTAAACCGCTTGGCGATCAATAGTAGTCCGCGCAGGACATATAGTAACCGCAGACGTTGCAAACAAGCTTGCAACGCCGCGATTCCAGCCGCTGCGAGCAAATCGGGCAAAACCGTGAGGCATCTTCCCAGGAGGTCCCGGATGCTTCGGCCGCATGATCGCCATTGCCTGCGGACGCCACAACCGCTTCGCCCCGCACATCAGCCGGAGCTGGTACTTGCTTCCCGGTATTCATCACGGCCTTTTGGTTATAGCACAACACCAGTTCGGGGGAAAGCGCAGACGGCCCCGGAGGCCAGCGCCGGCAATCTCCGGTAACATTGTAAAGCGCGCGTGCGTCTAATAGGGTGTAGGGTAAGGCAGCGGGAATTCAGGGTAACCCCATGCGTAAATCACTTCCCTTGGTACTGATTTTTCTCTTCGCTCCATTTGCGGCAAATGCACAACACGCGGCTGGGCCGGCGGTGGCCCCAGCGGGACTGGCCATGCGTCCCATGGTGGCCGCTCCTCCGGCTCACGCCTTTCACATGGCGCCGGCAGCGGGCCTGGCGATCACGCATCCCAATTCGCGTCCCATGACGGGTGTCCACTCAGGATCCTCTCCTCGCGGCACGATGCGCCCGGCATCTTCGCCGAAGCCACCTGTGCATCCTCAGAATGTCCTGTCAAATCCAGCATTTGTGGGAGCGCCCCTTGCCCAGAATGACCTCGGCGTGCCTGGACTGGGGTTTGACTACGTCCATTATGCCGCGACCCACCCGAATGCCGGACGGCATCACTTCGAGGGAGGGGTTGTGCCCTTCGTGGGCGGCGGCATTTATGTTCCTTACCCCGTCTACATGGAGGGTGGAGCGCCTGCGGATTCCGTTGCGGAAAACAGCCCGGTGGATGCCGAGCAACCGGCACCGGCGGAAGAAGCTGCGGCACGGCCGGCAGATGTTGCTGCGCGATCCCATGCAAATTCACGCGCGCCCGCGGAGCCGGATTCTGAATATGTTTTTGTGCGGCGGGACGGCACGGTTTTCTTCGCCGTGGCCTTCACTTTCGATAGCGCGAATCTTCGCTACGTAACCCAGGATGGCCTTCGCAAGAGCGCGCCTCTGGTGAGCCTCGACCTTGCGGCCACTCAACAGTTCAACGAACAGCGTGGTTTGTCGCCGCGCCTTCCTTCCTGACGGCGATTTTCCCAGGGTTCCAGCTCTGGCTGGCATGCCTCAGCCCCTGCGCAGGGGTTGCGGCATAACGTATCCCGAAACGGCTGGCAATCCCGCGCGTTCGAGTTGCACCGTGGTGTGTTCGATCCCGAACTCTTCCGCGACTTTTTTCTGGATGGCGGCGAGTATTTTCTCGCATTCGTCCATGTGCATGTCCGGGATGCGCGCATGGCAGCTCATGGCGTTGTGGCCGCCGCCGAGCGACCAGATGTGCACGTCGTGGACTTCCTGTACAAATTCGACGGCGAGTATGGCGCGAGCGACCTCCTCGATCCGCGTTCCGCGCGGTCGGCCTTCCAGAAGGATGTGCGTGGACTCGCGCAGAATACCGGACGAGGAATACAGGACGAGCAGGCCAATGGCAAGCCCGAGCAGGGGATCGATCCAATGCGCGTTGGTGTAACGCATGATGACCGCGCCGGCGATGATGGCAACATTGGAGAGGGCATCGCCAAAGTTGTGCACCAGGATGCTGCGAAGATTCAGGTCGGCATGCCCGCGAACCAGGGCCAGCGTGATGCCGCCGTTCACAAGCAGGGCTGTCAGAGAGGTCCAGATCATCCAGCTCTCGACGACTTCCACCGGGGCGCGCAAACGCTGGATGGCTTCGTAGCCCAGCCACAAGGAGAGCAGGACAAGAAGGACCGCATTGGTGAACGCCGCCAGGGTGCCGGCGCGGTGATACCCGTAGGTTCTCTCCGAATCGGCCGGGCGCTGCGCCCAGCGCATGGCCAGCCAGGAAATCCCCAGCGCGGGAACATCGGAGAGGTTGTGGACCGCATCGTTCAGCAGCGCGACGGAATGACCAAGGACGCCGCCGAAGACCTCCGCGACGACCAGGCCCAAAGTCGCCACCATGGCCCAGGCCAAGACGGATGGCCGCATAGTCGGGTGCGCATGACCATGGCTGTCAGCATGGCCGTGTTCGTGGCCATGTTCCTGCCCGTGATGCGGTTCGTGGATGTGCATCTTTTTCATTCTACGAGCTTCCAGAACGAAACGCAGCCCTTGGCAATAGCCCCGTTATTGGAAAGTATGACAACACTGGCCCGCGATTTCGTTGACGCCCCTAGCCATGACTGCCACTATCAGAAATGGCAAGGAACCATCGGCAACAAGCAGTTCACGACAGGGGTACCGGGTCGCAGCACCGGCGGAAATGACCATTCCTATCGCCAAACTCAGTTTTTGGGGCGTGCGCGGTTCCACGCCCACCGTTGATCCCGCGACTTGGCGCTACGGCGGAAATACGCCATGCCTGGAACTGCTTGCGCCGGATGGCACTCAGTTTATTCTCGATTGCGGGACCGGACTGCGCATGCTCGGGAACCGCTGGGCCGAAGGAAAAAACGAAGCGTCGGCGGAAACACACATTCTGGTCACCCACTACCATTGGGATCACATTCAGGGCTTGCCCTTTTTTGCGCCGCTCTATGTCGAGAAGAATCAGTTCCAATTCTATAGTTTCCGCTCGAAATATCTTGGCCGCGATTCCCTCCGGCAGGTTTTTGAAGCGCAGATGGCTTTGCCGTATTTCCCCGTGGATTTTTCGGCCATGAGCGCGCGCAGGAAATTCCGCGAAGTGGACGGCGGAGAGAGTTTCCAGGTTGGCAAAAACAAGGTGAGCGCGCGCTGGCTGAACCACCCTCAAGGCTGCCTGGGATTTCGGATTGAAACTCCCGCCGGAGTCGTGGCGTATGCCACGGACAACGAACCCGGCGACCCGGCATTGGAGAAAAGCCTGCATGAACTAGCCACTGGTGCGGACATCTTCATTAATGATGCGCAATTCACTCCTGCGCAGTTGGACAGCAGGCGTAAGGGCTGGGGACATTCTTCCTGGCGCGAGGGTGTGAAGGTGGCGCGCGAGGTTAATGCCAAGACGCTGGTGCTGTTTCACCACGACCCGGATTCCACCGACCGCATCGTCGACGAGATTCTTCACGATGCACGAGAGAAATTCGACTCCGTGTTCGCGGCGAGCGAGGGCATGGTGATTACGCTGGGCGGGGCCCGCGAGCCGGTGCAGGTGCACATGCCCGGTTCGCGCACGGCGTTGCGGCGGGAAGCGCAATTCCGCGCTTGCGTGAGCGGCGTGACCGCGGATGGCCAGAAATTCGAGGAAGAAACCGTGGTACGGGACCTCTCTCTGCAGGGCGCGCTGATCTCCCTGAAGCACAGCCCGCGCATCCAGTCCGAACTTCAAGTCACCATGGAAACGCCGGGGGCCGAGGGGGTGCAGGAAATGCGGTTGCGAGGCTACGTGGTGCGTCTGGAAGAGGGCGTGGAACGAGGTACGACGGCGGTCGGGGTAGTCTTTACAGACTGAGGTTTCCCGCAGCGTCAGGCGCGGGAATGTGGGCTGCTTTCCAAGAAGAATCTAGCTGAATTCGGCGATCTTCTTGTCGAGGTGCGCCAGAGCGGCTTCCAGAGACTTGCGGTGATTCGGGTTTGTAGCATTCTGGAGATCGTTCATGATGCGGATACGCGAGAGCTGCAAACCGCGGCGTTCCTGCTCCCGTAGGACTTGCTCGGCGGTCTTGGGGCCTTTTCCTTGGGATTCGGTCACTGATGTTTTCGCTTCCACCTGGGATTCCACATCTTTGCTTTCCCAACCACGTGCCATACCCCTATTTTGACACACATTTCGCGGCACCAAGGAGATTGCTGGAAAAAAATTCCTGGATTCATCCGGCGCTGACTGCGCGGCGTCTCGGGGTAGGGGGCAACACCTGGGGCAAGGCAGCGCGGATGGACTCTTCGGCGAGACGCGCGAATCGTTCGGCGAAGAAACCGCTAAACGCGAATTCCGCCTTGTAACCGGCCCAGCCGATTTGCAGCAGCCAGCGCTGCTCTTTCTCTTCCACGCGAAGACTCGAGATATCCGGCACGGGCATCTGCAGAAGCGTGTCGAAATGACCGTCCAAGGCCCATATTAGAGTGGGGGAAATGAACAGGCGCACTTCCACGGCCGGTGCGTTTCCGGGTTGATACTCGCCGCCACTGACAACAGTCTGAGCGCCGAGTTCACGCGCCTTGCGGTCGGTGGCAGATTCCAGTTCGGCGGGCGGCAGCAAGATGGCCACGACAAACAGAAGCAAACCGAAACTCGCGGTGATCCAGCCGTTCCACAAGCTCAGCGGAAGAACGACAATCGCCGCCCCAAGACACGCCAGGGCGATGCGAAACAGCGTCCACGACTTTTCGTTGCGGTGCAGTTGCAGCAGCTTGGGGAAGCGGTGAATCGCCAGGAAGAGCGCCGCACCAAAGAACGCCTTTGCCCTCTGAAAAAGGTTCTCGTCGCTGCTAGAAGCAATGGCCGTAGGGGTCGTACTCATAGGCTGGTCAGCTAACCATTCTACCTCACGCGGTGCGCTTAGCACGTATGTTTCCATGGGTGGCTGGCGCAGCCTTGGCGCAATGAGCCGTCTTCGGGTGGCCTACCCTTTGCGCCTTTTGCAAAGGGTGGGCTCTGAGTCTTCCCTCTCCACGGCCACTTTTTCTTTTCCTCTCCTCCGAAGCCTAAAACTGATAACTGCGCACTTATGACCGACTTCAGGCCCATCACGTTCCTACCTCAGCAACAATTCACTTGACATTACCTTCCACTGAATCCAAAATCGCGTTCCATAATGGAACTGCGACCGCGAGTCCTGTTCGCTCCCGAGCCTCCCCTCCTTTCCGCGCACGACATTCCCGTTCCACGCCGCGCTCGTACCGCCCGTGGACCTGAGTCTTGGAGGTCTCATGCGCCCCTCTCGCTTTTGGTCCGCCGTAGTTCTGTTCTTATGTTTCGCAGCAACCCTGATAGCCCAGAACCCAAGTGTTTCTACGCCCCACGCCCTATCGGTCTTGCACAGCTCATTTCAGGCGCTCACCGGAAATGCGACTGTCAACGATGCCACGTTGACGGGGTCCGCTGAATGGATCGCCGGTTCCGATGACGAAACCGGAACGGTAGTTCTCAAGACGACAAGTAGCGCAAATCGTCTAGATTTGAGCCTATCCGCAGGCACGCGGAGTGAGATTCGAAGCAGTACGGACAACGGCCCTGTTGGGAGTTGGATTGGCCCCGATGGCGTTTCGCACCCCGTGGCGAACCACAATTTGATGACGGATGCGGGCTGGTTTCCCGCATTCACGCTCGCGAACTTGATTTCGTCTTCGAACACCATTCTGCTTACGTCGGGCAGGAGACCAGGGACGGAGCCTCCGTCATACATGTCAGCGCGTCCCAGCCGTTCCCGAACCTCTCTGGTGAAATTGCGTCTCTGACGCAGCATTTGACGCAAGTTGATCTCTACCTTGACCCAACGACCTCCCTCCCGGTTTCTTACGTTTTCAACTCACACCCGGACAACAATGCTGGGCTGGATATCCCCACTGAGATTCGCTACTCGGACTACAAAAATGTTGGCGGGGTGCAGATTCCATTTCATGTGCAGAAGTTCATCAACAACACCCTCACCCTCGATCTTCAATTCCAAAACGCTTCTCTGAACACTGGCATTACAGCCGCGCAAATCAGCGCGCAATAAATCGAGCTCAGGAGACACTCTCATGATCCGCTTAACTCGTATCCTCTCCCTGCTTTCTTTCTTGGCTCTCGCGGCTGTTCAACTTCACGCCCAAGTCACGACTGGGACCCCACCCTTTAGCTCCTCCGCTGGCGGTCCGGACGTCATTGACCTCGCCAATCTGAACGCACATGTCACCATCCCGGTCCTGCATAAGGCGGGCCGCGGCACCAACTTCACCTACGACCTGAGTTATGACAGTTCCGTCTGGTATCCAATTACTTCGGGAAGCACTACAAGTTGGCAGCCACTCACGAACTGGGGCTGGCGTGGCCAGACCGAGGCTGCCACGGGTTACGTCTCGTTCAACGCAACTGTTACGTTTTGCTATACAGGCCGTATACCCACCGGATCAAGAGCTACCACGACTGGTTGGGTTTTCCATGATGCTTGGGGCGTGCCGCACAGTTTCTCTGGATCTACCTACTCGAGTGGTGGGACCTGCGGCACTAATACAAGAAATTTTACATCGACAACGGCGGACGGGTCCGGGTACGTACTCGTCACCAATGTTCCCAACGTTCCATCCGCGACAGTTTACACGTCTAAGGGCATGGCCGCACTCCCACCAGCTAACGCAACTTCCGGCTCCGCCTCAGGCACGGACCGCAATGGAAATCAGATCACGGTGAACAGCAGCGGACAATTCTTCGACACGCTCAGCGCGGCTGCACCAGTTCTGACCGTCGCTGGGACAGCGCCTTCCAATACGACCTTTACTTACACCGCACCCTCCGGCGCCAACGCTCCCTACACAATGAAGTACACAACCTACACGGTTCAGACGAAATTCGGCTGCAGCGAAATTTCCGATTATGGTCCCACAAGTAATTCTCTAGTGAGCGAAATTGACCTTCCAGATATTGCTGTCAATCCAAACGACAAATACACTTTTACTTACGAACAAACCCCAGGCGTGCCAGGCAACTACACCGGACGGCTAGCCTCCGTAACGCTCCCCACGGGAGGCACCATCACTTACAAATACACGGGGGGAAGCAGCGGCAACATTACCTGTGCGGATGGGAGCGCCCCCGGTCTCGAACGCTACACTCCGGATACCGGTTCCAGTTACTGGAATTACGCTCGCACCCCAGGCACGGGTGCCGCGTACACAACCACGGTCACCGACCCTGCTGGCAACAACTCCGTCATTCAATTTCAAGGCATCTACGAAACCGAGCGCCAACTTTATCAAGGCTCCATTTCATCGGCCAATCTTTTACAAACCATCACAACCTGTTACAACGCCAACACATCGAATTGCACGAGCACGGCCATCACGCTGCCCATTACCCAGAGAAACATCACAACTCTCCTGTCTGGCGGCCTTCAAAGCGAGCATGACGACCTTTGGAATACGTACGGCGGCCCGACAGAGACGGATGACTATGATTATGGTGCCCCACCGCATGGTCCGCTGCTGAAAAAGATTCTCGCCACCTACGCGACACTCGGTAACATCCACGCCTTTCGTCAATCTGTGATCACTCAGAACGGCAGCGGGAACACGGTCTCCCAAATAAATTACAACTACGATGAAACCTCGCCGGCCACAACGTCAGGAACTCCGCAGCACGTCAGTGTCCCCGCACCTTGGGGCAATTTAACAAGCACCAACGTGTATACGAGCGCCACAAATTATCTGACCACATCTTCGACTTACTGGGACACCGGTAACCTGAATACCACCACCGACGTCAATGGTGGACTTACGACTTACAACTACGCTTCTGGCTTACCTTCCTGCTACAACTCGTTCGCCACATCGATCACCGAAGCCGTCAGCGGCCTCTCAAAGTCGGCGACTTGGAATTGCACCGGCGGTGTCCAGCTTACTTCCGTGGATGAAAACTCTCAAACCACGACCACCACCTACAGCGATCCCTATTACTGGCGACCAGCATCCGTCACTGACCCAACTCTCGCGGTCACAAGCTACTGCTACGGGAGTTTGTCAACATCCGGCGCCTGCACCTTGAACCCAAGTCAAGCCGAATCAACGCTGACCTTTAATTCCGGCAATTCCACGGTTGACAGTCTCACCACCCTGGACGGGCTTGGTCGCACGATCCTCCAGCAAACGAGACAAGCACCTGGTTCTTCCAATTTCGACACCGTGGAAACCACCTATGACTCTCTTGGCCACGCACGCTGCGTGACTCTTCCTTACTCCAGCACGGCAGGGCAAATCGGCTCGCCCGCCCCGAGCACATGCACCACGTACGACGCGATGAGCCGTCCCCTCACCGTCATCGATGGCGGCAATCCCACCCCGGGTTCTACAATTTATTTTTACGGCAACCCAGGGAGCCAAAACAACGATGTCTTGATCACACGCAGCCCCGCACCTTCTGGCGACGGCGAAAACACGAAGCGTCGGCAATTCGAATATGACGCTCTCGGCAGGCTCACGTCTGTCTGCGAGGTTACGGGTGTCACTACCGCCTGGCCCGGAGGGAATTGTGCCCAGAATACGGCCACGACCGGTTACTGGACAAAATATAGCTACGACCCGATGGGCAACCTTCTGACCCTGACGCAGAACGCCCAGGCGACACCAGCTCTGCAACAATCCAGAGTCTTCGTCTATGACTGGAAAAGCCGCGTGACCTCCGAGACGGTCCCCGAAATTGGTGCAAGCGGGAACGGCACTGCCACTTATAGCTACGATTCCGACTCGACTTGCGGAACCTACACAGGTGATCTCGTCAAAACCGTAGATGCGGCTGGAGACACCATTTGTTCCACATATGACAAGCTTCATCGTAAGCTGACCACAACCTATCCGTCGGGGACCTATGCCTCCGTAACTCCGCAAAAATACTTTGTTTACGATGCCGCCACCGTGAACGGCCAAACGATGGCGTATCCAATAGCCCGCCTTGCAGAAGCGTATACGTGCTTCTCTCCCTGCTCTTCAAAATTGACCGACATCGGGCTCAGCTACACCGTTCGGGGCGAAACCTCGGACGTCTACGAATCCACTCCGAATTCGGGTGCTTTTTACTATCACGCTACTCAAACGTACTGGGCAAATCGAGGCCTGAACCAGTTGACCGGAAATCTCGGCCTGCCAACGATCACCTATGGCCCCGACGGCGAAGGTCGAATCAATACAGTGAGCGCGTCTTCGGGACAAAATCCGGTATCTGGCACCACTTATAACAATGCCGGGTTGCCGACCGCCATAAACCTAGGTTCCGGTTCTGGCGATGCTGACTCTTACCAGTACGACCCCTACACCAACCGCATGAAGCAATACCAGTTCACGGTAAATGGTACGTCTCTGACCGCAAACCTGGGTTGGAATGCCAACGCCACACTGCAATCACAGAACATCACCGACGGTTTCAATAGTGCAGACACCCAGAATTGTTCCTACGTCTATGACGACATCACCCGCCTCGCGAACGCGAACTGCGGCAGCGCAGCAGCGCAAACGTTCAGCTACGACCCGTTCAGCAATATCGACAAGTCTGGCAGCCCGTATAGCTTCCAGCCCACGTATTCCCCCACCACAAACCGGATGACCTGCTTCGGCGGTTCGGGCCAGAACTGCACAGGAGGCTTTGTTCCGACCTACGATAGCAACGGCAACGTGACGAATGATAGCTTCCACGCTTACACCTGGGACGCCGACGGCCATCCCATCACGGTTGATGCCGGGCAGTCCGACGCCGTCAGCCTCACCTACGACGCCCTTGGCCGCATGGTCGAGCAGAGCCGTGGCAGCGCTTATACCCAAATCGCATATTCTCCGGTTGGACAGAAGCTGGCTCTGATGAGCCTCCAAACGCTTCAGAAGGCCATGGTGCCGCTCACCGGCAAATCTCTTGCTCTCTACAATTCCAGCGGAATTTTGTACTATGCTCATTCGGATATGTTGGGAAGCATCCGCCTCGGCACTACTCCCGCTCGTTCCATGTATTTCGATACCGCCTACGCGCCTTTTGGCGAGCCCTATGCGTCGATCGGCACTCTCGATCTTTCCTACACCGGGCAAACAAACGATACGTCTTCCTATCGACAGGACACCGCGGGTGGCCTCTACGACTTTCCTCTGCGGGAATACAGCACGCAAGGACGCTGGCCGAACCCAGACCCGTTGGGAAGAAGTTCCACCTGTCCAAAAGACCCGCAAACACAAAACCGTTACGCTTACGTTCGCAACAATCCCATGACGTACACCGATCCGACGGGAGGAGTGACCATTCCAGATCCGCCGTGGGGCGGCGGTGGGGGCGGAGGGGGCTGTGACTTCGAGGACCCCATCTGCGACCTGTGCGATATCGCCCCTTGGCTCTGCTACCCTGTAGGCTCAGGAGGCGCTGGCGGCGGCTTCATCGCGGTCGGTGGCGGATCGGGAACACCGCCCCCGTTCCCTTGGCCAGTAATGATAGCTATGCTTGACTTAATAATTCAAAATGCCGAGATGCAAACCCTAAAACTTAAGAAATGCACATGCACAGAGGAAGTAGATCGCAACGGCGCAGAAAGCACCCTATATGGCCTTTGGACCAATTCTACGACCGGGTGCGGTGCTTCATATTACTCGACTACAGGTGCGGGCTGTCTGAACGACCATGTACAGCTCATAAGAAATACAAATGGTAGTGTAACGATGTGGACATGCGCCCAGTCACTTCAGATAAACAACGATTGCGATCCATGGTCCGTGGTGGGACCGTACTTCGAAATTGTGGACATCACTATAAAGTGACCGGGGGTTTTTGTACCAGCGGGAGGTCTCTCAGTTTCCTCGACTGCAAGTAGGGGCTGTCTAAACGACCATACACAGTGCATAAGAAATCCGAATGGTACCGTCACGATGTGGACATGCGCCCAGTCAGTTCGGATAAAAAATGATTGCGATCCATTTTCTGCGGTGAAATCGTTCTTCGAAATTGTGGACATCGAAGGACCGTGAGGTGTGCGAATGATCCGATTTCTGACTTGCCTGTTAATTTCTGGATTTCTGCTCCAAGGGAATCACGCGGGTTCTGTAAGTAGCACCAGCGTTACTCTCGTGAATAAGGGTCCGGCTAACACGCCTTTACGTGGAGACGGGCGAGTTACTTATTCCACCAAAATTGCTGAGAACAACGTCGAAACAGAATATGAGGTTGATGCAAAGCTCAGCAACATATCCCCCAAGCCCGTTGTCGCTTTTGAGGCGATTGTAGACATGGACCTCGGATACAGCGTGGGGACACACGCGGAGTACCATTTTGATTCCTTCTTCGACGCAGACCCTTTAATGCCTGGTTCCTCCTGGGATATTTCAGCGGCTCCGCGCAGAGACTCGATGCCTTTCATCGGCGGCCGTGGGCAGGCACCAAATCGAGAAATTGTCCCCGCCATGCGAGAACCGGTTTTCGAGGTGAGGATCTCATTCGTTCAGTTCGCCGACGGCTCGGAATTTGGGGCCAGCAAATGGGGGAACGCCCTCCCACAACAGAGAAGAGACCTAACAGCCCTGATACGCCATCTCTTAGACGAGTTTGACAAGAACAAAGAGGACGGACTCTCGTCCGCGATCGACACGAAACTGTCTGACCAGGACAACTCTATGAACGATACCTCATCATTTCTCCTAGCTCTGAGGTTTAAGCTACATGAGAAGGGAGCAGCGGCGACTGTGGATTACCTCAGGAAGTGTCTTCAAAATGCCCGACAACACGAGAGCTGGCGCTGATGAGCGACCAGACGCTGCAGAAGGCCATTGTGCCGCTTGCGGGCAAATCTCTTGCTCTCTACAATTCCAGCGGAATTTTGTACTATGCTCATTCGGATATGTTGGGAAGCATCCGCCTCGGCACTACTCCCGCTCGTTCCATGTATTTCGATACCGCCTACGCGCCCTTTGGCGAACCCTACGCATCGGCTGGCACGCTCGACCCATCCTATACGGGGCAAACAAACGACACGTCTTCCTATCGACAGGACACCGCGGGCGGGCTCTACGACTTCCCGCTGCGAGAATATAGCACGCAGGGCCGCTGGCCCAACCCGGACCCGCTGGGAAGAAGTTCGACCTGTCCAAAAGACCCGCAAACCCAAAATCGCTATGCGTACGTCCGAAATAACCCCATGACCTACACCGATCCGACTGGAGGAGTGACGATCCCAGATCCGCCGTGGGGAGGCGGCGGGGGCGGAGGGGGCTGTGACGTCGAGGACCCAATCTGCGACCTGTGCGATATCGCTCCCTGGCTCTGCTACCCTATAGGCTCAGGAGGTGCCGGCGGCGGCTTCGTTGGCAGCAGCAACCCAGAGCAGCCGCGCCCGTTCCCCTGGCCTGCGCTGCCGGTCGGCTTCTTCGGACTGCTCAGCAGCAATACAGACACTCCTCCGTCGAAAGAACCTCAAGATTGCCGTCAGCAATATGAAGCTTGCAAGGCGAAAGCCCTTACGACGTATGGCGCTTGCACGGAGTTTGCAGCCAAAACCTGGAGTGATTGCTATGCGGGATGTTACGAACAGTGCCCTGGTTCTGAAGATCCACTTTCAGCATCCGGACACCATTGCTTCCGCCAATGCCTAGCCACGAGCCCGACATGCACTGCCGCTCAAGGCCAGTCGGCAGGATGCGATAAACAACGCATTAGCCAAAACAGAACATGCGGCTGGGTGTATTTCGCGTGCTCAGTATTGAAGCAGATTTTTTAGTTTGGCCCACGTTATTGCTGGTAGAGGGAGGCAGCGTGCGACAAAGTGTTGCAAAGGTTACCCTGAGGCTGGTTGCATTGTGCAACCTCCTCTTCGCCGCGTTGGGTGTTTTCGACATAAACGGCGCCATTTCGGCGTTTCCGATCGCCCGAAAGAGCGCACTAGCAGTGAAGTCCCCCGTCCCTTGGATTGACAATCCTGTCCCACATCTGGACGCAGTGTTTTACACTCTCACGGCCATCAACCTTGCCTTTCTCATTTTTTTGGCGTTGAGCAGTTTTTTCCTGTGGCGCTTGACCATGCGGGGTCGCCTCATGCTCAACCTTGTGTTCGGACTGGAATTGCTCTATTGGCTGGGCCTTCCGCTGTTTAACATGTTCCTCAGCCGCTGGGCTGGAGACAGTGGAGCCTTGTTAAGAGTGACTATCTCTTTTATTGGCACGCTCGGAAATTCGGGGATATCGTCCCAGTTGGATATCGCCTACCCAATAATTGCGCTGATCGCGGGGAATATCGGTTACTGGATGTTGTCTCGCAGCTGAGTAAAGGACTGGGGCTGACTAGATGACGGCGTCGGCTCCCCCGGCCGAATAAACTTGGTTGCGCTAACGACCAGGGCTCGGAAGAAAGGAGCCGAGCGATGACCATTATAGGTTGCGATTTTCACACCCGGCGGGTGGCCCGTACGCTGAAAGGGAAGTAGAATCTGGGTGCGCCACTCTCGTTTTCCAGAGGGTGGGTCTTGGGGTTCGCTTCCTTCTCTCTCCTCGTACCAATTTCGAAAGTAGTACCTCATGAATACCTATTGACAATTGATAAATAATGTGCTATGGTGCGTTGTGAAATGTCGGCACCAACTCGTCTGTGTCCCCCAGCAAAACCCTCCCCGGTCTGGCCTCTGGACCACTTCCCCGTCTCTCTTTGTTTTTTCTTCGCTTTTTCTCGCGCTAAGTCCTTTGTTTCCCCTTGATGCAAGCCATTCTCCCGTAACCCCTTTGTTTCCCCTACATCCGCAAAAACACGGGGTATACCCCCCTCCTCTGGTATGACCAATCGTTCCATTTCGGGAGTTCTCCCTGCCGGATCTTTCTCCGACATTCTCTCTCCCGCCGGACATTGGAACCGGCACAAGGAGGACTCTGGGACTGTGAACTGTCAACTGACAACTGTGAACTGCCTTTCTCCCCTAATTCCAACCATTCCCGCGCCATTGGCAACCGCTGCCCTACGAATCGTACCCGCTCCAATATTTACCACTACATCAAGTACCCATGTCGGCGCGCCGACATTTTTGCTTCGCGAACGGACCACTGCAACTCAGCAAATCCCGGATCGCCGCGTACTGCTTTTCTCCAACTGTGCACTGTTAACTTTCGACTGTGAACTGCTTTCCTCCCCTAAGTCCAATCATTCCCGCACATACACAAAAACAGGGGGGGTGGGGTCTGTTATCCGCATGGTAACGTCTCTAAAATATGTCGGCGCGCCGACATTTTCATCCAATGGCGGATGGCCTGCGCACTAGGCCCCGAGGACGAATTGGCACAACTGCAAATTACTCGGAGTCGGCTTCATAGACGATTTTGCCTCCGACGATTGTGGTGGTGACTTTCGTATCGCCGATTCTGTGCGGATCGATCTCAAAAATGTTTTTGCTCACGATGATGACGTCCGCAACTTTGCCCACTTCAATCGAACCCTCAGTCTTCTCGCGATGCCCAGCATAAGCGGCACCAAGCGTGTAACCGTTCACGGCTTGCGCAACGCTAATCCGTTGTGAAGGAACAAAACCGCCAACGGGCTTTCCTTCGCTAGTTTGCCGCGTCACCGCCGTTTGCACGCCTTCCCAAGGGTTCAGCGTGACTACCGGCCAATCGCTGCCGAAACAATAGCGCCCGCCATCTTCAGCGATGCTCTTCCAGACCCACGCGCGCGTAGCCCGCTCGGGGCCGACGTTGCGCGCCCAAACGTCCAGAGTATCCGCGTCTGGATAAGCATGAAGCGGCTGCATGCTGGCAATCACGCCGAGCTTGCCGAAGCGCGGAATGTCTGCGGCGCTGATGTCTTCGATGTGTTCGACTCGAGGGCGGCGATCCTTGGTGTGGTTCTGGGTTTTAGCGAGTTCGTAGGCGTCGAGAGCCGTGCAGATGGCATAGTCGCCGATAGCGTGAGTGAAAAGTTGCAACCCGCGCTTGTCCAGCGCGGCGACGGCGGCTTTGTATTTCTCCGAATCCCAGAAAAGCGCGCCTCTTATGGAAGGATCGTCCGAGTAGGGTTCCAGGAAAGCAGCGGTGTGGGATTCGACGACGCCATCCAACATGAATTTCACCGCATTCGTGTCGATCCAATCGTCGTGGTATTTTTTGCGGGCCTGTTCGATAGCCTCGAGGTCATGCGACCGAAGCTCCGGCGGGTTCAGGAAATAGGCAATGTAGAACCGCACGGAAAGCTGGCCCTCGGAGCGCAGTTCGTTGAAGAGATCGAGTTCCTCGAAATCGCCGCCGGCGCTGTGGACGCGAGTGATGCCATTCTGATTGGCCCACTTCATGCCGGCACGTAACGCGCTGAGCTTCTCGACTTCCGTGAGTTTTGGAATAACCTTGTCGACAAGCGTTTGCGCGGCTTCCTCCAGCGCGCCCGTTGCTTCGCCGGACTTTGCGTCGCGGACGATGATGCCGTTTGGCGGATTGGGCGTATCTTTGGTGATGCCTGCCAGCGCGAGGGCTTTGGAGTTTGCCCAATAGGTGTGCCCGTCATAGCCCTCAAGGAATACTGGGCGGTCGGGAAAGAGTTCATCGAGATATTCCTTGTGCGGGAGTCCGTCCGCACCGAACATCGCATAGTTCCATCCACGGCCAAGGATCCAGTCCTCGCCGGGGTGTTGAGCGGCATAGGCACGGAGACGATTTTGGATGTCGGCAGGATCGGTGGCACCTTCGAGATTGACTCGGCTCAGACTAATGGATCCATCCAGAAAATGAATGTGGCAGTCGGTGAAGCCGGGAAGAACGAGTTTGCCGCCTGCGTCGATCAGTTTTGTGCCGATGCCGCGATAACGCGCAACTTCCTCATCGGCGCCGACAGCAACGATCTTGCCTCTGCGAATAGCGATGCTCTGCGCCCAAGGCTTGTTTGCGTCCAGCGTGTACACCTTTGCGTGCACGATCAGGATGTCCGCGGGAGCGATGCGCGCGGATTGCTGCGCGAGGACGCACGAAGAAAGCCCCAGAGCAAAGAAAAGAAGAGAGACTGCGCGGTATATGCGGCCGAATTGCATCTGCACCTCAACGCGCGGGCGGCAAGAGTACAGCCGCCTCGCGAAAACAGCAAAACTTAGAACGTCGGTGGCGTATTCACCCACAAGACCCAGGTTTCGGAGCGTCCCGAGTTTCTCCAACGATGGGGCGTGGAACTCTGGAAATAGAGGCTGTCGCCGGATTTGAGAACGTAGTGTTCCTGCTTGTTCAGCCAGATCTCGAATTCCCCGCGCAGGACGTGTAGAAATTCCTCGCCCTCGTGAGCGTAGGATTCACCGCTGCCTCCGCCAGGTTTGATGCGGAAGAGGTGGGGCTCCATGGCGGTATTGCCCCAAGCGAGAAGTTCCATGCGGACGCCGGGAGAGGTTTCGAGGATTTTACGGTGCTCGGGGCGAACGAGGTGCTGGGTCTCGCCGTTAGTATCAACTAACGACATGATACTGGTTTTGTAAAAGCGCGCGATGCGCCGCAGCGTGGCTACCGAGCAGTGCATCTGGCCTCGTTCGAGCGCGCTGAGAAAGCCAACCGAGACGCCGGTGGAGCGGGCCACTTGTGCGAGCGATAGCCCGCGATGCACGCGCAAACGCCTGAATCGGTGGCCGGGCAGTTGTGGCGCGTCGACAGGGCCGCCGACCAGGCCCTGTTTTTTGAGGACGTGGACGATGGCGGGAGGATTGAGGCCGCGAGCCCGGCGCAGGAAGATGGCGCGCTGCAACAAGCGCACGTCGGATTCCGTGTACATGCGATAGCGGCTCTTGGTGCGCCGTGGGGTAATAAGCCCCAGCGCTTCCCAGGAGCGCAACGCCGAAGAAGAAATTCGCAACCGGCGCGCGACGTCCGAGATGCGCAGGAGGCTTGGCCCGCCCAAAGAATCCGATGGCTTGGAGAAATTCTTTCTGCTTGACACAGGTCTCAGCTTTCTCTAAGTTTGCGGGATTATAGTAAGGTTCCCGGGCCGCTAGCAACCACGAAGAATCGCAAAAAATGGATTGCGGTTATCGTGAAATTAGGAGTGATTTTAGATGAATCAAGCATCGCGCCTTGCGCAAGTGAAGTCCGTCTGTTGCCGGAGTATTTGTTTCGCGTACTTCTTTTCGATGATCTTCCTGCTGGCAGCACCGCATGCGAACGCGCAGAGCACGGGCGGCCGCATCCGCGGGACGGTGACGGACTCGAGCGGAGCTGCGGTCGTGGGTGCCACGGTCGTGCTCGTGAATACAGCCACGAACGTAACGCGTGAATCCACCTCAAATGCAACCGGAGAGTATCTGTTCCTCGAGGTGCCCGTCGGCCCTTACGAGATAGACGTAAATCAGGCTGGCTTCAAGAAGTTTGTCAGGAAGAACATTGTGGTGGACTTGAACTCCGTCGTCAGCGTCGACTTGATCCTGCAAGTAGGGGGAACCACGGAAACCGTGGAAGTCACAGCCGCGCCGCCGGTCGTCGATACCAGTTCCACGCAACTTGGGGCGATCGTCAGCGAACGCGCCTCGACACAATTGCCGCTAAACCAACGCGATGCGTACCAGCTATTGCAGCTTCAGCCGGGTGTGCAGTCACAGTTGGGGAACGACGAGTTCTACGGCAGCGACCGGGCTGGAGTGGTGACGGTGAATGGTGGACGGGGCCGGGCCAACAACTATTCGGTGAATGGGGGCGAAGCCAACGACCTGTTCGCGAACCTGCCGGCTGTGGAACCTTCTCCGGATAGTATCGAAGAGTTCCGGGTAATCACGAATTCGTTTGACGCCGAATACGGGCGGAATTCCGGCGCGGTGGTCAATGTGGTGACAAAATCGGGCACCAATGCCTTTCACGGCAGCACCTACGAATTTTTCCGGAACACGGTACTGAATGCACATCCTTTCACCTTCACGCCAGCCCCAAAACCAGCCTTCAATCAGAATCAGTTCGGGGCAACGCTAGGCGGCCCGATTAAAAAGGACAAGACATTTTTCTTTGCGTCGTATGAAGGGAGACGGATTGTTCAGGGGATTGTCTCGCAGCCGGTTATTGTTCCAACGGCGAGCAACGTGAGTGGGCAGTTTGCCACCGCCGCCGAGCCGGCTTTTACGGGAAGCCTCACCGATGCCACGGTGGCCAATATATTGCAGAGTAGATGCGGCACCGGAAGCGCTAATCCGAGCCTTAGCACCAATCAGGAAGCCCTGTTGCAGACTGTGATCGGCGGCACTCCGCAGCCTTGGGACACGGTTTTTCCGAACGCCGCAATTCCCGCGGGGTGCTTTGATCCCGTTGCGCTCAGTCTACTGAAGTATGTGCCGGGGGCGGGCGGCAGCAGTTCGACGGTTCTAACGGTTCCGAAAAAGACGGACTTCGGAAATCAATTTCAATTGCGCTTCGATCACACGCTGACGCTCAATCAAAAGCTTTCCATCTATTATTACTTCGATGACGATGACACGCTGGATCCGTTCGCGAAGTTCCAGGCGGCGGGCGCGACGCTGGGCAACTTCCCGGGAGAATTTGCGACCCGGACGCAGCAGTTGAATGCTTCCCACACGTGGACGATCGGGGCGGCGGCGGTTAATGAATTTCGCTTCGCCTACTTGCGCGAAGGGCAAATGAAATTCAATGCCCCAACCGTGAATGGCCTCGTCAACGCATCGTGCGGCAGCGGGAGCGCGTCGCAATTCTGCTTTACGGGGACTTCGGACACCAGTCTGATCAACGATGCGGGAACGCCGCTCGGCACGAGCCCTGATTACGGCATCCATCCGAATCTGCCAGCGACCAAGGAAGGAGTTCCGTATATTCAAGTCAGCGGTGGCTTCACGATAGGAAACAACTGGGAGGGACAACTCCCGCAGGTCGGCAACACGTTACAGTGGAGCGACAACTACAGCAGGATTAGCGGAAATCACAGCTTCAAATTTGGCGGGGATCTCCGCTACCAGCGATTCGATCAGACGCTCTACTACAACGTGAACGGCTGGTTAACTTTCGGCGCGTTTAACGGCAACAACGATCTCGGGATCAGCAATCCGTACGCAGATTACCTGCTGGGCTTGCCGTACAGCTATTCGCAAGGCTCGGCGCAGAAAGAGCTGGTTCGCAGCACCTCGGTGTACCTGTTCGCGCAGGATAGCTGGAAAATTAAGCCGAATCTCACCTTGAATTATGGCGTGCGCTGGGAAATGAATACGCCGCTGACAGACATAGGGCATAAAGTGCAGACTTTCCGCCCCGGTGAAAACTCGACAATTTACCCCTGCCAGCTTTCGGCGGCGAGCATTGCGAACTTTCAGACGAACTACGGCATTGCCAACCCCGATTGCAACAACACGGGCGTGCAGCCGACGGGACTCGTGTTCCCCGGGGATAAGGGCGTGCCGAACGGGCTAACGAACACCTATTACAAAGCGTTCGCGCCCCGGCTAGGCCTGAACTGGAGCCCCGGCTGGAAAGACGGATTCCTGGGAAAGATTTCAGGCGGACCGAACAGGATGACGGTCAGCATGGGCTACGGCATGTTTTATAACCCCATTGAACAACTAGTACTCGAACAATTCAGCGCGGAACCTCCTTTCGGGGGGAGCAACAGCATCACAAATCCGCTGCTGCAGACACCGTTTGTGGATCAGTCCGGCAACACCTACCCGAATCCGTTCAACGGAGTTTTGAGTCCGCCGCGCGGAAGCAATATTGACTGGTCAATTTACCGGCCCGGTCTATACTACGGGCAATTCCCGGCCAATCTTCGGCCGCAATATTCCGATCAGTACAACCTGACGATCAAGCGGGAATTGCCGCACGATATTCTTTTCCAGATAGGATACGTGGGCTCGCAAGGGCATCGTTTGCTGGCCGATTATGAGTTGAACCCTGCCATGCCGGCAACTTGCTTGCAATTGAATACGATTCTTGGATCGGGGACTTGCGGGCCTTACGGCGAGGACTCTTCCTATACAATTCCTGCAGGCACGATCATTCCTGCGGGTGGATTGTATCTCCCTTACGGGGCCGGGGGGGCGACGAATGGACCGGTGACATTGCCCGCCGGTTATGTGGTGGGCTCGAACACCGGTGGCCTGCCGATTACGCTGGTCGGGTTGAGGAGATACTCTTCACCGAATTGCAATCCCCTGACAGGCGCAGGCTGCCCCGTGGATGGAACGCCCGTCTTCTCCGGAATTTTCACGGAAAATACGGTGGCGAAGTCCAATTATAACTCGCTGCAAGTGATGGTGGAAAAGCGCTTCTCGCACGGATTGCAGTTCCAAGCGGCGTACACTTACGGAAAATCGCTGGATAATGCTTCCAGTTTCGAGAACACGCTGAATCCCTTTAACTTCAATGCGACTTATGGACCTTCGCTCTTCGATACCCGTCATATTCTCTCATTCAACTACGTCTGGGATATTCCGGTGCCTAAGATGGAAGGGTTTAAAGGCAAGATGCTCGACGGCTGGCAACTTTCGGGAATCATCCGCGTGCAGAGCGGTTTTCCGATCCGAATCACTTCGCAAGCGGACAACGAACTCTACGACGCCTCTTATCTGTTCGAGTTTGCGGGCGAGCCGAACCTGACTGCGCCCTTTAAGGCGACCGACCCCAGGAAGACGGTGTGCGCGTTCGGCACCGGCCCGCTTGCCCCAGGTGCACCAGCCTGTTCTCCCGTATCGGGATATGCGTTCGACCCCAACTTGTTCGACAATTCGCCTTATGACCCAAGCAGCGGACCGAAAACGGATCCCACTGCCGTTACTCTCGGGACGATCGGGAACGCACCAAGGACAATCTGCTGCAGCCCGCTGCTGCAAAACTGGGACATGAGCTTTCTTAAAGAAACCCAGCTGAACGAGCGATTCCAGTTGGAATTCCGCGGCGACGTGTTCAACATCTGGAACCACGCTCAGTTCTACACGATTGACGGAAATGCATCCGACCAAGGAACAACTTTCGGACAGGTCCAGCATGTGCACGATCCGCGACTGGTGCAACTGGCACTGAAGCTCCGGTTCTAACGGCGTCGATGGCCAATTGCTCTCCGGGGCGCGCGGGTCGCAAGGGCCGCGTTTTCCCGTGAACGAGGAAAGGGCTGTTCACGATCTCATTGAAGAGGACGGGGTGCCCGGCAACAAGAGATGGCGTAAAATGGGTTCGCAGCGCGTCCCACGAACCTCGTAGTTTACCTCGCTGAAACTGACCGCAGGGAACAGACCTGCCACAGGTGACCCCTAGGAAGGCCAGCCTGCATGGAGTACGCAAATGCAAGAAGCACTACAGAAGGAACTCGCTCTATACGAGAAGCGCACGCCCAAATCTGCGGAAGCTCACAAAAGGGCTGAGAAGCGCATTCCCCTGGGCGTGGCGAGCAACTACCGCGCCTACGATCCTTACCCGATCTTCGTGGCCGAAGGTCACGGCAGCAAGATCGTGGACATTGACGGAAACGAATATCTCGACCACAACCTGTGCTTCGGCACCCTGATGGCAGGGCACGGGCATCCGGCGGTGGTCAAGGCTATCCAGTGGGCGCTGCAGAACGGCACCACCTTCGGCATGCCCCACGGCATGGAAGCCGAACTGGCCGAGGAAATTTGCGCGCGCTATCCCGTCGAGATGGTGCGCTTCGGCTCCAGCGGCACGGAAGCAACGATGCATGCTTGCCGCATCGCCCGCGCCGCTACGAACCGCAACATAATCCTGCGGTTTGAGGGCGGCTACCACGGCCTGCACGACACCGCGCTCGTTAGCGTGAAGCCGAAGGAAGAAGACTACGGCGACATCAATGCGCCGAATTCCGTCCCCGGCGGGTTGGGCGTAATCAAGCCGGTTCTCGACAACGTGGCGGTTGCCACGTTCAACAATCAGCCCAGCGTAGAAAACCGCTTCAAGCAGTTTCCCGGCCAGATTGCAGCCATCATTTTAGAGCCGATCATGATGAACGTCGGCATATGCATGCCGCAGCCTGGCTTCCTGGAAGGACTGCGTGAAATCTGCAACAAAAATGGCGCGCTGCTGATCTTCGATGAAGTGAAGACCGGCGCGAAGCTCTGTTGGGGCGGTGCCAGCGAGTACTTCGGGGTGAAGCCCGACATCATCGCGCTGGCGAAGTCGATTGGCGGCGGCGTTCCGCTGGCGGCGTTTGGCGCGGGCCGCCAGGTGATGGACCTGATCGTCCAGCACAAGGTTTTCCACGGCGGCACGTTCAACACGAACCGCTTCGCGATGGCCGCGGGTCTGGCGACCTTCCGCGAAGTTCTCACCCGCGAAAACTATGCCCACGTGAATAAACTCAGCAAGAAACTGGCGGAGGGCTACCGGGCCATTCTAAAGAAAACCGGCCTGAAGGCGTATGTGGCTCAGGCAGGGGTCAACGGCGCGCTGATGCTGTACCCGCAGGAAATCCGCAACTACCGCGATTGGATGAAGATTGATGTGGACCTGTGGAGGCAATTCTGGTTTGGCATGGTCAATCGCGGCGTCCTGGCGATGCCGTACTGGTGGGACGAACAGTGGACCGTCTCCGTGCAGCACACCGAAGCGGACATCGACAAGCACCTTGCAGTGTTCGATGAGGTCGCGCCCGCGCTGGCCAAGACCCAGCAGGAACGCGGCGCCAAATTTGTCGGCGCGGCAGGCGACTAAGGAGCTACAGGATTGCGCGACGAGGTCACCACAGCGCCAGCCGCTTCGCCCGCTTCCGAACCTGAGCGCCTGCATTTAAAGCGGGTGCTTGGGCGGCGTGACCTCGTGCTGCTCTTTGTTGTTGCCGTTTTTAATCTCAACGTATTGCCTTCCATTGCCGCCAATGGCGGCGTCACCGTCTGGCTCTGGCTGATCTCTCTTTTGCTGTTCTTTTGGCCGCAGGGAATTGCCGTAATCGAACTGGCCCACCGCTATCCTGGCGAGGGCGGCGTCTACCTGTGGGCCAAGGAAGTGTTCGGCGATTTCCATGGCTTTCTGTCCGGCTGGTGTTACTGGACGAACAACATGATGTACGTGCCGACGGTGATGCTGTATTTTGTCGGCGTGTCGGTTTTTGTGCTGGGCCCGAGCCACGCGGGGCTTGCCGACAACCGCACGTTCGCCCTCGTTGCTTCCGTCGTGCTCCTCAGCCTTCTGGTGATCCTGAACGTCGTGGGCCTGGGCGTGGGCAAGTGGATCAACAATCTTGGCGGGATCGGCACATTCATCGCGGCTTTTTTGTTGATGGGCCTCGGCGTCATCGTCTGCCTAAAGTTTGGCACCAACATCCACTGGGCGGATTTTCAGGTTCCCGCTAATCCGCGATTCGTTTTGAATTCGTTCGGGGTCATCTGCTTTGGCCTGGTGGGATTGGAGCTTGCTTCCATCATGGGCGATGAAATCGAGAACCCGCGCAAGACCTTGCCGGGCGCGGTCGCGTGGGGAGGCGTGCTGTCCGGTTTCCTTTATATCGGCGCAACACTGACGCTGCTGGTGGCTGTGGACAAGAACAGCATCAGCGTGCTTCAGGGCATCGTGCAGGCCGTCAGCCACATGGCTTCGCGAGTCGGCGTGGCCTGGATCGTGGCGCCGTTCGCGTTTCTGCTCAGCTTATCCATCGCGGGGATTGGCTCGGCGTGGCTGGGCGGCTCCGCACGCATTCCATTTGTGGCGGGTCTGGACTCCTACATGCCCTCGTGGCTCGGAAAGATTCATCCGAAATACGCCACGCCCTACGCCGCGTTGATTGTGCATGCGAGCGTTTCGCTAATCCTGGTGATTGCCAACTTCCTGGCCACGGGCGGCGTGCAAGAATCATTCCAGCGCCTGCTTTCCCTCGCCGTAGTCCTGCAGTTGATTCCATTTCTCTATATATTTGGCGCGCTGCTGAGAATCGCAATGGATGCGAAATTCGTCCGCGGCCACTACGGCAAAGGGACGCTCATTTTCGCGGGCGTCAGCGGGTTCATCACAACCATACTCGGCATTGCCCTGGCCTATTTCCCGGCGCAGCAGATCACTTCGCTGCTGTCGTACGAAATCTGGATGATTGGCGGAACTCTGCTATTCATCGGGCTGGCGGCATTTTTCTTTTATGTATATGGAAGCCGCAAAGTGGCACGTAAGATGGCGGTGAATTCCCCGGTGGTATAAGAAAAGGAATTTGGGAGGCGGTTCATGTCCACGACGGCAAAACCAACGGTGAAAACCTACCAGAACTACATCAACGGGCAATGGGTTGCCAGTTCGTCCGGCGAGACCTTTCCGGTCTTTGACCCCTCGACCGAAGAGGTGATTGCCCACGTGGCCTCGGCAACCGCCGCGGATGTGGACAAAGCAGTGAAAGCAGCGCGCGCGGCGTTTGACTCCGGGCCGTGGGCGCAAACCTCGGCGCAGGATCGCGGGCGCGTACTTTTTAAGATTGCCGACAAGATCCGGCAGAATGCCGGGATGCTGGCGGAGCTTGAATCGCGCAACTCCGGCAAGCCCATCGTGGAAGCCGAATATGACCTGGCCGATGTGGCGACCTGCTTTGAGTATTACGGTGGCCTGGCCAATAAGGTGACGGGCCACGTCAATCCGGTGCCTGCGAACGCGCTGAGCTTCACATTGCGTGAGCCAGTGGGAGTCGCCGCCCAGATTATTCCGTGGAATTTTCCGCTGCTGATGGCGGCGTGGAAGCTGGCCCCGGCGATCGCAGCCGGTTGTACCTGCGTGCTCAAGCCGGCGGAGCAAACTCCCCTGACGGCGATGGAACTGGCGAATTGGTTTGAGGAAGCAGGGTTGCCGCCGGGCGTGGTCAACGTCGTGAACGGCGTGGGCGAAGTTACGGGCGCGGCCCTGGTCGCGCATCCGGGCGTGGATAAGGTGGCGTTCACTGGGAGTGCGGCGGTCGGAAAGATCATTGTAAAAAGCGCCGCCGATACCTTGAAGCGCGTGACCCTGGAATTGGGCGGCAAATCGCCCAACGTCTTTTTTGCCGACGCGGATTGGGAAGCGGCGGTGGATGGCGCACTTTTTGGCGTGTTCATCAATCAGGGCGAAGTATGCTCGGCGGGCAGCCGCGTGCTGGTCGAGAAAAAGATCTACACGAAGTTTGTGGAGGCCATGACGGAAAAAGCCAAGCGCATCAAGCTGGGGCCGCCGCTGGATCGCGACACGAAAATGGGGCCGCTGGTCAGCAAGGAGCAGTACGACCGTGTAACTTCGTATCTCGAAATCGGCAAGAAGGAGGCCAAGACCGCGATTGGCGGGGGAAGGGCGAAGGCGTTCGGCAAGGGCTACTACGTCGAGCCGACGATTTTTTATGACGTGCAAAACTCCGCGCGAATCGCCCGCGAAGAGATCTTCGGCCCGGTGGCCAGCGTGATTTCCTTTGAAAACGAAGCGGAGGCCATCCGCATCTCCAACGACACTCCGTATGGATTGGCGGCGGCGGTATGGACGCGCGATATTTACAAAGCGTTTCGCGTGGTGAAGTCGATTCGCGCGGGAATCGTGTGGGTCAATCACATGCAGCCCACCTACGTGGAAGCGCCGTGGGGCGGATACAAACAATCTGGGTTCGGAAGAGAACTCGGACCGTGGGGCCTCGAGGAATATCTGGAAACCAAGCAAGTTTTCGTCAATCTCGATGAAGCGCCGATTGGTTGGTACTGAGCATTAAGAAGAGATCGCCTGAAATTCGGACAAAGGAACAAGGAACCATGAAAACGATTCAAATTCGCACAGAAATTCCCGGCCCCAAATCCAAAGCGTTGCTGGCTCGGCGCGAAGCCGCCATTCCGCGGGGGCCGTCTCTGGTGACGCCCATCTTCGCGGCGAAAGCGGAAGGCGCGTGGATTGAGGACGTCGACGGGAATCGCTACATTGATTTTGCCGGCGGCATCGGCTGCCTGAATGTGGGGCACCGCGCGCCCAAGGTGGAAGCGGCGGTGCGCGATCAGGCTGGAAAATTCCTGCATCTCTGCTTTGGCGTAACTCCCTACGAATCCTACATTGCTCTCGCGGAAAAATTGAACGCGCTGGCTCCGGGCAAGTCTGCAAAGAAAACGTTTTTTGTGAATACGGGTGCCGAAGCGGTGGAAAACGCCGTCAAGATTGCGCGCTCGTACACGAAGCGGCCCGCGGTGATTTGTTTCGAGGACGCGTTTCACGGCCGGACAATGCTGACACTGTCGCTGACCAGCAAAACCAATCCGTACAAGGCGGGGTTTGCGCCGTTCGCGAGCGACATTTACCGCATTCCTTATGCCTATTGCTACCGCTGCTCGTATGGCTTGACCTACCCGTCCTGCAACACGGCTTGCGCGCATCACCTCGAAGACACATTCAAGCGCGTGGTGTCGGCGGACTCGGTGGCCGCGGTGATTGCGGAACCCGTCCTGGGCGAAGGCGGATTCATCGCGCCGCCGAAGGAGTTCTTCCCCATTCTTAAAGACATCTGTAAGAAGTACGGCATTGTGTTCATCGCGGACGAGGTGCAATCCGGGATCGGCCGCACGGGCAAATATTTTGCGATTGAGCATTATGGCGTCGAGCCGGACCTGATCACTTCGGCGAAATCCCTTGGCGGGGGTTTGCCGATCGCGGCTGTGACAGGGCGGGCCGAAATCATGGACGCACCGCAGCCCGGCGGCCTGGGCAGCACGTTCGCCGGCAATCCGGCATCCTGCGCGGCGGCGCTGGCGGCATTGAAGACCATCGAAACGGAAGGATTGCTTGCGCGATCCACGGTCATCGGCAAACGCTTTGCAGACCGCGCCAACGGCTGGCAGAAGAAGTGGCAACTGGTCGGCGACGTGCGCGGGCTTGGCGGTATGTGCGCCATCGAGCTGGTGCGCGAGCGCGAAACGCGGGACCCTGCCGGTACCGAGACGAAGGAACTCGCTCGCTACTGCTATGAGCACGGCCTCCTCACGATCACCGCCGGAACGCTGAACAACATCATGCGCATCCTGATGCCGCTCGTAATCAGCGACGCCCAGCTCGATGAAGGGCTGGATGTGCTGGAAGCGGGACTGGCACACGTGGTAGAGAAAAAGGAGGCGGTGACTTCCCACGCCTGACACTGGCAATTTCCAAATCGAGGCGCCCCCCGGGCCGCCTTTTTTTTGTCGCGGCAATCATCACAGGTCCGTCCCGCCCGAGACGGTGTGACGAGAAACCTTTCGGTTCCGGGAACGGATGTGGCACTATCAAGGACGATTGAGCATCCGCTCGTAAAGGAATAGAAGGGATACTTAGACGATGGCGAACGTAATCGTGGAGAGCCCGAAGGCAACAGGAGAATCACCGAAAAGCTACCTAGGTCCGCTGGCCATTCTGACCACGCTGTTCTTCATGTGGGGTTCGCTCACCTCGCTGAATGACGTCTTGATTCCATATGTTCAGCATGTATTCAAGATAAGACTCGCCGCCAGCATGCTTATCCAAACCGCATTTTTTTCTGCTTATTTTATTTTTTCAATTCCGGCGTCCAAGATCATCGATTGGATCGGTTACAAGAAAGCAATCGTGGTGGGTTTGTTCACCATGGTGGTTGCCTGCCTCGCTTTCTATCCTGCGGCCAGAATTCCTTCGTTCCCATTTTTGCTCGCAGCTCTAATCATTTTGGCGACGGGAATTACGATTCTCCAAGTCGCGGCAAATCCCTACGTGGCGATATTGGGGAAGCCGAAAACCGCCTCCAGCCGGTTGAATCTTACGCAAGCTTTTAACTCTCTCGGTACCGCCGTATTCCCTTGGATCGGTGCGAGACTGATTCTCGGGACTACGGCTGCTGCTGTAAATCTGAACGCATCAGCGGAAGCCAATGCAGTGGTTAAGCTTTATGTTTATTTCTTTGCGACAGCCCTTACGCTGCTTGCGATAGGCATCGGGTTATCCAAACTCCCCACAATATCGACCGCTCAACACCACCTGGGTGAAAGGGTCGATGATTCTGTTTGGAAGCACCCAAATCTTGTTTTTGGTGCAATCGGAATTTTCGTGTATGTGGGCGGTGAAGTTGCCATAGGAAGTTCCATCGCCAATTATCTTGCGCTGGACAATATCGGTGGCTTTATCTCCTCAGCCAACATTCCGGACGCAGCAATGCGATACCGCGCAGCTATCGCAGTGGCCGCGAAGTATATCTCGTTGTACTGGATGGGGGCGATGGTCGGGCGTTTCATTGGCTCCGCTCTCCTTCAAAAAATAAAACCTGGGAAATTGTTGGCGCTCGCTGCAATAATGGCTGGCCTCCTGGTCACAATTTCGGTGACGGCAAGCGGCCATACAGCTATGTGGTCGATCTTGGCTGTTGGACTCTTCAACTCGATCATGTTCCCCTGCATATTTACAATGGGGATCGCGGAATTGGGTCCGCTTACTGGCGACGGCTCGGGCATCCTGAATATGGCCATAGTTGGCGGAGCAATCGTTCCCTGGATCGTCGGCAAAGCCGCGGATCTAATCAACCGTAGTTATTACCCGACGATGAGCCAGGGAGAAACCAGTTGGGGGCAAGGGATTCACTATGCCCTCATTGCGGCTACCTTCTGCTATTTGTACATTCTCTTCTTCGCAGTGAGCGGATCGAAGACTCGTAGCGAGCGTTCCGCGAACACTTAACGGAATCAGATCAGGCATGCTGATCATGGCGATCCTGGGTGGAGCCATTACCCCGGCAGCGCAAGGCGCCATCGCGGACCGCATCGGTGTGCATCACGCGTTTGTGCTGCCAGTAATTTGCTACCTTTACATTGCCTATTATGCGTTGCGAGGCTCGCATCCGGTTGGAGTCGGATAGGCACACCCAAACGACTGACGGGAGAACTTCAGAAAAGCCGATGCGCGGCTGAAGTTACCCGCGCGGCGGTCCGCTGGAGGCGCGGGTAACCAGTTCCGGCTCGACGGCAATTTCCGGAACGAATGGGGCACGGTCGTCGATGCGGTCGAGCAACGTCTGCGCGGCAATCCGTCCCATTTTCAGAAGTGGCTGCCGCACCGTGGTGATCGGCGGAATGGAATAGGCCGCTACCGTGATATCGTCGAAACCCACGACCGAAACATCTTGCGGAACACGCAGCCCCGCTTCTTGAAAATCCCGCATGGCCCCGATCGCGGAAATATCGTTGTAGGCGAAAAGCGCGGTGAACGGCGCATTCCGCGCCAAAAGCATCTTGCCTGACGGATATCCCAGCTTCGATGCTGATTCCTTTCCCTCCAACTGGACGATAAGTTCGGGCCGGATGCGAATATCGAATTCGCGCGCAACTTCTTGAATGGCATCCCAACGCGAAACGGCGTCCGAGCTGTCCGGATTGCCGCGCAAAAAAGCAATGTCCCGATGGCCCAGTTGTTTCAAGTGGCCGAGGGCCAGCTCGGCGGCGCGTCGGTGATCCAGAATAATGTTGGTGACGTTTTCCACTTTCTGATGCCCAGCCACCGCGACGGTGGGCAGCAACGGCTGTTCATCAATCGACGTGTCAATCGTGATGATTCCCTCGACGCCGCGAGACTGCAACATCTCCGAGTACGTCCGCAGGAGCTTCGGGTCGTGGCGATGGGCGACGGTCAGGAAGAAGTAATTGTTCTCCCGGAGACAAGCTTCGATACCACTGCAGACCAGGCTGCCGTAAACGTCCCCAATCTCCTCGGCGATCACACCTACGGTCAGGCTGCGCTTTACACGCAGCGAACGTGCGAAGAAATTGGGGCGGTAGTTCAGCTCGCGTGCGGCATCCAGAACGCGCGCCCGGGTACGTGCCGGAATGGAACGCGCCGCCGGTGAATCGTTCAATACAGCGGAAACCGTGCCGGCTGTCAGTCCCAGGTGTTCCGCAACCGCTCGGAGAGTAACAGCACCAGATTTTCGGATGCGGGATGATTTCGTCGCTTTCATTATTTGGTTCAGACTCCACTTAAGGAGTCTCCTCGAAGAATCAGGACACATCACAAACGGTACGGCCTCGCCACGCCAACGGGCCACGGCATTAATGTCCCTGTATTGTAGTCCAATCCTGATGAATAAGGATGTGATGGGAGGCACGCAAGATAAGGTTACTGGAGGTTGTTTCAAAAGACCTCACCTACTAAACAGAACGCAACATCGATTTACCCGAAGCCACGCACTCCCCCGCAATGTGACAGAACTTCACACCGCGTCGCCGAGCGTCTCTTTCGACTGGCCAGACCCGCCCGAACGACAATCGATATTTTAGATGATTCACAGCATGTGTGGAATATAATCGCGGCGGGCAGCCATGAACCGGCGAAACCTCCAGCAAAATTTGGACGTGGTGTGTGCCAACGGCACTTCTGGAGCACACCGGCTAAGCGGAAATACGGCAGACCATGAAATCGTGGAGTGGAGGCTAAAATGTCGCGATTACTTTTCTTGATGGTGAGCGTGCTGATCGTTTTGGGCGTGAGGGCAGAACTCGACGCAAGACCGGGAGCAGAGGCAATAGGAATATTCGAAGGACACGGAGATGTAGGCACAGTCCTCCATGCGGGCTCAGTGGATTACGACGCCGGAAAGCAGAGCTATACCATTGCCGGCAGCGGGGAAAACATGTGGTTTGCCGCTGATGCTTTCCATTTCGTGTGGAAGAAGGTCTCCGGGGATGTTTCGCTTGTGGCAGACGTGAACTTCCTGGGTCAGGGCAAGAATCCCCATCGAAAGGCCGTGCTGATGATTCGGCAGACCCTCGACGCCGATTCGGCATATGCCGACGTGGCCCTGCACGGTGAAGGTCTAACCTCATTGCAGTATCGGGATGAAAAGGGAGCCACCACTCACGAAATTCAGGCGAATGTTCCCGCCCCACGGCGGCTGCAACTGGAAAAGCATGGCGACTACGTTTACATGCTGCTCGGAAAAGGTGGCGACCCTGTGCAGGTTGCCGGTGGATCGATCCGCGTGCCAATTCACGGCACGTACTACGTGGGCATAGGCGTGTGCTCGCATGAAAAGGACCTCGTGGAAAAGGCCGTCTTTACGAATGTTTCGTTGCAGGCGCCGGCGGTGATATCCGGCCAGCCCGCACTTTACAGTTCCCTGGAGACCATCGCGATTGATTCGACGGATCGCCGCATCGTTTACGTTGCCCCGGGACGTTTTGAGGCGCCGAACTGGTCGCGGGACGGCGCTTCGTTGCTCTTTAACAGCAATGGGCACATCGAGAAAATTGCCGTCGCTGGCGGCACGCCCGAAACGATCGACACCGGCTTTGCGAACCGCTGCAACAACGACCATGGCATTTCTCCGGACGGCCGTTTGTTGGCCGTCAGCGATCAATCGCAGGAAGAGCACCGCTCGTTGGTCTATGTCCTGCCGATCGGTGGTGGCGCGCCGAAGCGGTTGACGCAAAATTCTCCCTCCTACTGGCACGGATGGTCGCCCGATGGCCAGACCCTGGCATTCGTTGGCGAGCGCAACGATAATTTTGACATTTATACAATTCCCGTGACTGGCGGCCAGGAAAAGCGGCTGACCACGGCGCCGGGTCTCGACGACGGGCCGGATTACTCTCCCGACGGGAAGTACATCTACTTCAATTCCGAGCGCACTGGGAAGATGCAGATCTGGCGAATGCATGCCGACGGCTCCGAACAGGAACAGGTTACATCGGACGAATACAACAATTGGTTCCCGCACATTTCGCCGGACGGAAAATGGATGGTGATTCTCTCCTACGAGGCCAACGTGAAAGGCCACCCGGAAGACAAGGACGTGATGTTGCGGCTGATGTCCCTGCCGGACAGAAAGATCAGCGTGCTGGCGAAACTTTTTGGAGGGCAGGGAACGATCAATGTGCCTTCGTGGTCGCCAGACAGCAAAAGGCTGGCCTTTGTAAGTTACCAATGGCTAGCGCATTGAAAGATTGCCTCAACGAGAGGCGCCGGAAGGGCGTTCCGGGAGCCACTCAGACCTGAGTCCCGAAAATTGCCATTTGCGGCATACTCGCTGCCTCTGCCGATTCCTTGGCGTGTGGACACAAACCCGCGTCACACTTATCATTGAGACACGCTCCCGGGTCTCTTGTTTGCGCGCACTGCGCGGCCCGAATGGGGAGGAGAGACAGAGTTCTCTTCCGCTGCACATCATCTACAGTCCAAGTCTTTGTCGAATTCGTCTGGAATACGCATGTCCCCGCAGCTCATTCCCGGACGACGCGAGGCCTTCATGCAGGATGAACTCTTCCACGAAATGAAGCAGGCCATCATCGATGGCGATCCTGACCGCGCCAGGGAACTCAGCCTTAAGGCAATCGCCCAGGGCATTCCTCCGCTCGATGCCATTCATCACGGCTTCGTTCTCGGATTGAACGCCGTAGGCCAGCAGTTCGAAGCAGGCGAGATGTTTCTTCCCGACCTGGTACTCGCCGGGGAAGCCATGAAAGCTGCAACTTCCGCCCTGGAGCCGGAGATTCAGAAGGCGGGTGCGGCGCGCGAATCGCTGGGAAAAGTTGTGCTGGGAACGGTGAAGGGAGATATTCACGAAATTGGGAAAACCCTCGTCGGAACGATGCTTTCGGCGAATGGATTTGAAGTGTTCGACCTTGGCGTCGACGTTCCGTTTGAATCGTTTGCCCTCAAGGCCGAGGAATTGAACGCTGACCTTATCGGCGTCTCCGCTCTGTTGACCACAACGATGACGGGTCAGAAGGAAGTCGTCGAGGCTCTGGAGCGGCACGGTCTTCGCCCACGCGTGAAGATCATTGTGGGCGGCGCTCCGGTCACACAGAGTTGGGCCGACGAGATCGGCGCGGATGGCTATGGAAAAGATGCGTTCACGTCCGTGGCCCTGGCCAAGAGCCTGCTCAAAAAGCAGGAGAAATTGCCTGTCAGTTAAAAATCAAACGGGCCGATTGCAAATGCAGCCAAACCTACGATTACTGGATGCGGAACTTCTTGAGCGAATCCTGTCAGAAGCCTTCGCTCTCATCTTTCAACGCGGCGTGACCGTGCAGGGCCCTGAGGCGAGCGATCTGCTGGCCTCTGCCGGAGCGCGGCTGGAAAATGGGATCGCCCACATTCCGGAATCATTGGCCCGCGGGGCTATCGAGAGCGTTCCGCGAGAATTCCACCTGCACAATCGCGCTGGCGAACCCGTCGTGAAATACGGCGGCGATAACGTGCAATTCGACCCAGGCTCTTCTTGCGTGCACATCCTGGACCCGGAAACTCTCGAACACCGCCTGACCCAGTCCGCCGATTTGGTGCGCTTGGTACAGGTCGCGGAAATGTTGCCGCAGTACGCCGCGCAATCCACCGCCGTGGTTTGCAACGATGCCGCCAAAGAAATCGGCGACTTGTACCGGCTGTTCGTGGTGCTCTGGTATTCGAACAAGCCCATCGTGACTGGAGCGTTTTCTCCGCATACCGCGCCCGCCATGATCGACCTGCTTGTGGCGGACAGCGGCAGCCCCGCCGCTCTCCGGGAGAAGCCCCGCGCGATTTTTGACGTGTGCCCTTCGCCGCCGCTGCACA
>Ga0316363_10000219_pt1 | contig 91141 bp, 71 predicted proteins | sample Sb_taG_3_FD_200459 | JGI IMG/M metagenome (GOLD analysis project Ga0316363, IMG submission 200459) | Peat soil microbial communities from Weissenstadt, Germany - Sb_50d_a_PC metaG (v2) (version 2) | ecosystem: Environmental > Terrestrial > Soil > Wetlands > Peat | place: Germany: Weissenstadt...
CATGGACCAGACCAACCCGCTCTCCGAGATCACGCACAAGCGGCGTCTCTCCGCGCTTGGGCCGGGCGGTCTTTCTCGGGAACGTGCCGGATTCGAAGTGCGCGACGTGCATCCCACGCACTACGGCCGCATCTGCCCGATTGAGACGCCGGAAGGTCCGAACATCGGCCTGATCTCGTCGTTGAGCTGCTATGCCCGCATTAACGACTACGGCTTTATCGAATCGCCTTACCGCAAGATCAAGAACGGGCGCGTGATTGACTACGTGACCGTGGTCAACGTCGGCGACAGCGACTTCAAGGTCGGCGATCACATCGAGAAGCACGAGATTGACAAGATCAACGCCGAAATCAAAGACAAGCGCAAGAAGCCGGCGCAGCTCGAGCCTTTCTCGTTCTACCTCTCCGCCTGGGAGGAAGACCGTCACACCATCGCGCAGGCCAACGTCGAGCTCGACGACAAGGGCCGCATCGTGGCCGAACTCGTCAACGCCCGCAAGGCCGGCAACTTCGTCCTGGTAAACCGCGAGGAAGTGGATTACGTGGACGTCAGCCCCAAGCAACTGGTTTCCGTCGCCGCCTCGCTCGTGCCCTTCCTCGAGCATGACGACGCCAACCGCGCGCTCATGGGCGCCAACATGCAACGCCAGTCCGTCCCGCTGCTGCGCGCGCAAGCGCCGATCGTAGGCACCGGCATGGAAGGCGTGACTGCCCGCGACTCCGGCGCAGTCGTTCTCGCCCGCCGCAACGGCCTGGTGGACTCGGTGGACTCCGAGCGCATCATCGTGCGCGTCGAAGGCGAGCATCATCCCACGCAGTTGTCGCGCGAGGTGGGCAGCGACATTTATCAGCTCACCAAATTCAAGCGCTCCAACCAGAACACCTGCATCAACCAGAAGCCGGTGGTGAAAAAAGGTCAGCGCGTGCTGAAGGGCGAGATCATCGCCGACGGTCCCTGCACCGATCACGGCGAACTGGCGCTGGGACGCAACGTCCTGGTCGCCTTCATGCCCTGGCGCGGCTACAACTTCGAAGACGCGATCCTGGTCTCCGAGAAAATGGTCAAGGAGGATTACTACACCTCCCTGCACATCGAAGAATTCGAGATCGAAGCCCGCGACACCAAGCTCGGTCCCGAGGAAGTCACGCGCGACATTCCCAACGTCAGCGAGTCCATGTTGCGCAACCTCGATGAAGCCGGCGTCATCCGCATCGGCGCCACGGTCAAGCAGGGCGACATCCTCGTGGGCAAGGTTACGCCCAAGGGCGAGACCCAGCTCACGCCGGAAGAAAAACTGCTGCGCGCCATCTTCGGCGAAAAGGCCGGCGACGTGCGCGACGCTTCCCTCTATTGCCCGCCGGGCATTGAGGGCGTCATCGTGGACGTAAAAATCTTCTCCCGCAAGGGCCAGGAAAAAGACGAGCGGGCGAAAGCCATCGAAGCGACGCAGATCGCGAAACTGGAAAAGAACCTTTCCGACGAAATCCGGATTCTCACCGACGAGCGCCTCAAGCGCCTGGAAAACATCCTGGGCGGCAAGGAAGTGCAGGCCGACCTGCACGACGAGCGCACCAACAAGCGCCTGCTGGTCAAGGGCGCCATCCTGACCCGCGACGAGATCGAGCGCATTTCCACGCGCAACCTCAAGCGCATCAAGTACGCCGATAAAGACCCGCGGGTCAACGAGCAGATTGACGAGATCGAGGAAATGACCTCGCGTCAGATTGATGTGCTCAAGAAAATCGTCAACGAGAAGAAGGAAAAACTCACCAAGGGCGACGAACTGCCCCCGGGCGTGATCAAGCTGGTCAAGTGCTACATCGCCATGAAGCGCAAGCTGAGCGTGGGCGACAAGATGGCCGGCCGTCACGGCAACAAGGGCGTCATTGCCCGCATCCTGCCGGAAGAGGATATGCCGTACCTCGAAGACGGAACCCCGGTAGAAATCGTCCTGAACCCGCTCGGCGTACCCAGCCGTATGAACGTGGGTCAGATTCTCGAAACCCACCTGGGATGGGCCGGCTTCGTGCTCGGCGAGAAGATCACGCAGTTGCTTAAGGAGAACACCCGCACCGAAGGCATCCGGCGCGAGTTGAAGGCCTTGTTCAAAGACTCGCAACTGGCCGACATCATCTCCGAGATGACCGAAGAAGAACTGGAATCCGTGGCGCCAACCCTGGCCAAGGGCGTGTTCATGGGATCGCCGGTGTTCGATGGCGCGAAAGAAGGCGAGATCAAGGCGCTGCTCGAACACGCCGGCCTGCCAACTTCGGGCAAAACCAATCTGCGCGACGGCATGACGGGCGACAAGTTCGAACAGCCCGTCACCGTGGGCTACATCTACATGCTGAAGCTGTCGCACCTGGTGGACGACAAGATTCACGCCCGCTCCATCGGGCCGTACTCGCTCATCACCCAGCAACCACTGGGCGGCAAGGCCCAGTTCGGCGGACAGCGCTTCGGCGAAATGGAAGTCTGGGCGCTCGAGGCCTACGGCGCGGCGTTCATCCTGCAGGAGTTGCTGACGGCCAAGTCCGACGACGTGTACGGCCGCACCAAGATTTACGAGGCCATCGTCAAGGGCGAAGCCGCCATGGAGCCCGGCGTGCCGGAATCGTTTAACGTGCTGATCCGCGAGTTGCAATCGCTCTGCCTCGATGTCGAACTCATCAAGGCCGGCGAGAAAAAGCCCGCCGCCAGCGCCGCAGCGGATTGAAACAGTGGTCAGTGGCCAGTGAACAGTGATCGGTTGTTCGCTGGCAAGCTGACCCTTGAATGATTTTGTTTTTGAATAATGGCCGGCTGCGAAGCACCTGCGCAGCCAGCGCCTTCAGGGATACTGGCCACTGACCACTGGCCACTTCTTCTCAGGTGCCGTCAGCGGCAACGACACGCCGCAGGAAGCGGAGGAACACCTTGTTTCGTTCGAGCCCATTCGAAATGGCAAATGTGATTGCGGACTTCGACGCCATCCGGATCAGTCTGGCGTCCCCGGAAAAAATCCGCAGCTGGTCCCACGGCGAAGTCACCAAGCCCGAGACCATCAACTACCGCACCTTCAAGCCGGAGCGCGATGGCCTGTTCTGCGCCCGCATCTTTGGTCCGGTCACCGACTGGGAGTGCCTGTGCGGCAAGTACAAGCGCATGAAGCACCGCGGCGTGATCTGCGACAAGTGCGGCGTCGAAGTCACGCTCTCCAAAGTCCGCCGTGAGCGCCTGGGCCACATCGAGCTGGCTTCGCCCTGCTCGCACGTGTGGTTCTTCAAGGGACTGCCCAGCCGCATCGGGCACCTGCTCGATATTTCCCTGCGCGACCTTGAGTCCGTGCTCTATTTCGAAGCCTACGTCGTGGTCGAACCCGGCGACGCTCCGGTAAAAGATCGCGAGGTCATCAAGGACGAAGCCAAGTTCCGCGAACTCGACCAGCAGTACCGTCCCGCCGGATTCAAGGCCATGATGGGCGCCGAAGCCATCAAGGAACTGCTCAAGCGCGTGGACATCGAGGGCCTGGGCACCGAACTGCGCGAGAAGATGAAGAACGAGAGCTCGCTGCAGAAGCGGCTCAAGTACGCCAAGCGTCTGAAAGTGGTCGAGGCCTTCCGCAAGAGCGGCAACAAGCCCAACTGGATGATCCTCGACGTCATCCCTGTCATTCCGCCGGAACTGCGCCCCCTGGTTCCACTGGACGGCGGCCGCTTCGCCACCTCCGACCTGAACGATCTTTACCGCCGCGTTATCAACCGCAACAACCGGTTGAAGAAGCTCATGGACCTGCACGCTCCCGAAGTCATCGTGCGCAACGAAAAGCGCATGCTGCAGGAAGCCGTGGACGCCTTGTTTGACAACGGACGCCGCGGCCGCGTGCTGCGCGGCGCCAACAACCGTCCGCTCAAGTCGCTTTCCGACACGCTCAAGGGCAAGCAGGGACGATTCCGCCAGAACCTGCTGGGCAAGCGCGTGGATTACTCCGGACGTTCCGTCATCGTGGTCGGCCCCGAACTCAAACTGCACCAGTGCGGCCTGCCCAAGAAGATGGCGCTCGAACTGTTCAAGCCCTTCATCTATCACCGCCTGGAGCAGACGGGCAACGTCACCACCATCAAGCAGGCCAAGGAAATGGTCGAGCAGCAGGAACCCATCGTGTGGGACATCCTCGAAGAAGTCATCAAGGACCACCCGGTTCTGCTCAACCGCGCCCCCACGCTGCACCGCCTCGGCATTCAGGCGTTTGAGCCGGTGCTGGTGGAAGGCAAGGCCATCAAGATTCACCCCCTGGTGTGTACGGCATTCAACGCCGACTTCGACGGCGACCAGATGGCGGTTCACATTCCGCTGTCTCCGGAAGCCCAGGTCGAGGCCAGCGTGCTCATGCTTTCCTCGCACAACATTCTCTCGCCCGCTTCCGGCCAGCCCATCACCGTGCCCACGCAGGACATGGTCCTCGGCCTGTATTACCTGACCAAGGCCAAGCCCGGCGCCAAGGGCGAAGGCCGCGCGTTCGCCAACATTGAAGAAGTTCTGCTGGCGCTCGACGCGGGTGCAGTCGAAACCCTCAGCCCGATCCGCCTGCGCTATTCCGGCGAACTGATTGACCTGACCACCGCCTACGACGATCAGGACCTCATCCACACCGAGCCCGTGCGAATCGAGCGGGCGTTCATCAACACCACCGTCGGCCGCGCCATCTTGAACGATCACCTGCCCAAGACCATTCCGGGCAGCAGCGATCGCATGCCTTACATTAACGGCCTGCTCAAGAAAAAGGGCATCGGCGCGCTGGTCAATTACTGCTACCTGCGTTTCGGCCTCGAGACCACGGTCAAAATGCTCGACGAGGTCAAGTCGCTGGGCTTCAACTTCGCCACCCGCGCCGGCCTGTCCATCGGCATTGACGACATGGTCATTCCCGACAACAAGAAGGCCCTGGTCCGCGACGCCGAGAAGCAGGTGGTCGCCGTGCAACAGCAGTATCTCGACGGCGCCATCACCAACGGCGAGCGCTACAACAAGGTCATCGAAATCTGGTCGGCGATTACCGAAAAAGTGGCCGACGAAATGTTCGGTGAAATGCAGCGCCGCGACAAGGAAGGCGAACTCAACCCGATTTACGTCATGGCCGACTCCGGCGCTCGCGGATCGAAACAGCAGATTCGCCAGCTCTCCGGTATGCGCGGCTTGATGGCCAAGCCTTCCGGCGAAATCATCGAGTCGCCCATCACCGCCAACTTCCGCGAAGGGCTCACCGTGCTCGAATATTTCGTTTCGACCCACGGCGCACGCAAGGGACTGGCCGACACGGCGCTCAAGACGGCCGATTCCGGCTACCTGACCCGCCGCCTGGTGGACGTGGCGCAGGACGTAATCATCAGCGAATACGACTGCGGTACGGTGGACGGCATCTACGTGCAGGGCATCGTCGAAGCCGGCGAAATTATCGAGCCCCTGCGCGACCGCATCGTCGGCCGCGTCTCGCTCGAAAAAATCAAGGACTATGACGGCAACGTCATCGTTGACATCAACCAGGAAATCACCGAAGACCTCGCCGGATCCATTCAGGCGGCCGGCATCGAGCGCGTGAAAATCCGCTCCGTGCTGACCTGCGAATCCAAGCGCGGCGTCTGCGTCATGTGCTACGGCCGCAACCTGGCTTCCGGACGCCTCGTCGAACTTGGCGAAGCTACCGGCGTCATCGCGGCCCAGTCCATCGGCGAGCCCGGAACCCAGCTCACCATGCGTACCTTCCACATCGGCGGTACCGCATCTCGAGTCTCCGAGCAGTCCCGCCTCGAAGCCAAGAACAACGGCACGGTGCGCTTCATCGGAATGCAGACCGTCAAGGCCAAGTCGGGCGACCTGGTGGTGATGAACCGCCAGGGCTCGATCGCGATCGTGGACGAGAAAAACCGCGAACGCGAGCGCTACTCCGTGGTCTACGGCGCCAAGCTCAAGGTTACCGACGGTGGTCCGGTCACGCTCGGCCAGGTTCTGGTCGAGTGGGATCCTTACACCTTCGCCATCCTGACTGAAATCGGCGGCACCGTGCAGTTCAAGGACTTGCAGGAAGGCGTCACGCTCCACGAAGAAGTGGACGAAGTCACCGGCCTGTCCCGCCACGTGGTCGGCGATTCTCCCGACGAAAAGCGCCAGCCCGCGATCGTGATCAAGGGCGGCAAGGCCAGCAAGCGTTACCTCATGCCCTCGCGTTCGCACCTTATGGTGCAGGACGGAGACGCGGTTTCACCCGGCGACGTGCTGGCCAAGATCCCGCGCGAAACCACCAAGACCAAGGACATCACCGGTGGTCTGCCGCGCGTGGTCGAACTGTTCGAAGCCCGCAAGCCGCATGAGACCGCCGTCATCAGCGAAATTGACGGCACGGTCAAGTTCGGTGAGGTCTCCAAAGGCCAGCGCAAAATCTATGTGGTCGCCGATAACGCCAGCGAGAAGGAATACTCGGTGCCCAAGGGCGTTCACATCAACGTGCAGGAAGGCGAGCGCGTGAAAGCAGGCGAACCTTTGATGGACGGCCCGCTCAACCCGCACGACATCCTGGCTGTGCTCGGCGAAAAGGAACTGCAGGCTTACCTGGTCAACGAAATCCAGGAAGTCTACCGCCTGCAGGGCGTCAACATCAGCGACAAGCACATCGAAGTGATTGTCCGCCAGATGATGCGCTGGGTGAAGGTCGAGGACGTGGGCGACACCCGCTTCCTGCTCGAAGAGCAGCTCGACAAATTCGCCTTCCGCGAAGAGAACGAGCGCGTGATCAAGGATGGCGGCAAGCCGGCTACCGGCCGGCCGCTGCTTCTCGGCATCACCAAAGCCTCGCTCTCCACCGACTCGTTCATCTCGGCGGCGTCGTTCCAGGAGACCACGCGCGTGCTCACCGAAGCCAGTATCAACGGCAAGGTGGACCACCTCCGCGGCCTTAAAGAGAACGTCATCGTCGGGCGCCTCATCCCGGCCGGTACCGGCATGGAGTACTACCGCAACGTCCGCCTCTCGCCCGAAATGGAAGAGGCTGCCGCCAAGGTCCAGGCCGAAGTCTCGGCGGCGTACGAAGAAGCCGAGCGTGCCCTGGAAATGATGCGGCACGAGGGCGAGACCGACGAACTTCCCGCGGAACTTCCCGCGGAGTAGTCAATTCAGCAGTGAACTTCGGGGGCGAACACTTCGCCCCCGATTCCTGCTTTTGGAGTCGAATCACGTGAATCATGTGGCGACAGCCGCCTCGGCTGTCCCGGCGAGGGCGAAGCCCAGCCGGCCCACACCGAAGTCCGGAGTTGTTTAACGAATGAACGCCCGCCAACCAATCTACGTCGAGGAATCCGGCGAACTTCCTTCCTTGCGCCCCATCCCTCCCGGCCCTAATCTAGGGCAACGCATACTGCGCTTTCTCCGCCTTTTGCGGCTCGCCTTCTGGCGTGCTTTCCTGCACGACGCCTTCGCCATCGCCAAAGCTTCGGCGTATTCGATGATTCTCACTTTTTTCCCGATCCTGCTGATCCTGGGTTCCGGCCTGGCCAACTGGCGCAAGGGCCAACCTTTCCTGCGGGAAATCACCTACGCCCTCGGCAGCATCCTCCCGGCGGGGGGCAACACCACGCTCAACTATCTGAAGGGCGCGGCGCAGCATCCTGTCGGCCTGGTCACCACCACCTCGATCATCACCCTTTGGACCGCATCCGGCGTCATGATTTCCTGGATGGAGGGTTTCCGCCGCTGCTACGAACTGCCCAAAACCTGGGGCCTGGTCAAGGAACGCCTGGTGGCGTTTTCGCTGGTGATTTTCGCCCTGGTTCCCATGACTTTCGCCACGCTGCTGGTCGCTCTGGGCAGCAAGATCGAGACCCGCATCCTGTCCTACATTCACCCCGACTTCAGCGTTTACATCCTGCTGCTCTGGGGAGGCATGCGCTGGCTGATCGCCACCCTGACCAGCATTTCCGTCATTGCCCTCATCTACCACAATGCCGTCCCGCGCACGCAGCCCTGGCACAGCGTGATTCCGGGCGCGACCCTGGCCACGGTGCTGTGGTTCTCGGTGACCGTCGGCTTCCGCTCCTACCTGCAGCATTTCGGCAACTTCGCCACCATCTACGGATCGCTCGGCGTGGCCATCGCCCTGCTGGTGTGGATGTACCTGATTTCTCTGGTGGTCCTGGTGGGCGCGGAATTTAATGCCATGCTGTTCCCCCGCGCCATGCTGGGCAAAGAACTGACCCAGGTCAGCAACCCCAAATCGTAGAGACCTTGCTCGCAACGTCTCTCTAAGCTGTCGGTCGGAATGCTGCGGGCAGCCGCGCTCAATTTTGGGACGCTGCAGGTCTCAGAATCGGAGCGGCTAACATGGACTAATCGTCGTGATCTGCCCAATCCTCGGTAATCCCTTGCTTCACGGCTTCAATATTCTCCTTCGTGGCTGGCAGTAGGTCGCATGCATGATCGTTGTCCGAGTAAAGCCCATCCGGATATCTGAAAAACAATATGTAGCGATCTCCCAATTTTCTTTTCACGGGTAGAGATTCGCTGAACGAATAGTCTCGCAGCTTCAAGAGAAAATCAAAATTGCACGGCTTCAGATCATCATTCAAGAGTAGCTTTACGTCGGCAAACGTTGAGTCGTCATACGGTAAAAGAGATGGCCTGATCGATTTGACTTCTCCAATCACGGCACGCCTTGACTCGCGAGCGAGGACTCGAACCGCACCAGGGTTGCAGGTAAGTTTCCGGGATTTCCGTGCCGCTCTCTTTTTCTCCTCGAAGGTGGCCTCGGCCCATGCAGTCGGCGCGATGTCGGCTCCCGTCTGGCAGGAGTGCCATCTCGTCAAACAAGAAAAATTGATGTCCATCAGTCGCTTTACGTCGGCTGGATCTGCATATGGAGTGAACTCCGTATAGGCCCCAAGGGTAAATGCACCGGTCGTAATGCGGCCAAGGCCCACGTTGTATTCTGGGTGTAAGAGCGAAATGATGCCTGGAGCCCCGCTTCCCATTCGTCCGATAAGGTTGACATCTTCCTCGTGCTCTGCCGAATAACTTAGAATGATCGCGCGGATCCCCTTACCCCACACGATGTTATTTCGCACCCGAATGTATCCATCAATCAGCGCCGGCCTTCCCCCTAGAACTCGCCAAACCTGCTCCAGCCTTTGGTGATGGGTGAAGAACTCCCAGTGACGGTTCCAAAAGTCACCAATACCGATCTCAACATCGCACCGGTTGGGTTGGCAGGGGCCTTGTGGGTGAATGTTATCTTTCCAGCGATCAATGACCAGCCGGGCATCGTGGTAGGTGCTCTTGCGCATCTCCAGCGACTTCAGATCGGCGAGAAATCGCTCAGCGTTTCTCCTCAGCAAATACTCATCGACGTGAATGGCTGCGGCTGGAATCATCACAAGCACGCATAGCCCGGCAATCACCCATGCGAGTACCCGGAGGATCCTTCTTCGTCGGGGCATACACCATATTAGACACCGCGACCACGCACCTGTGCTGATGTGTATGTTGTAATGTGAGGACTGCGATGCTTTCCGACAACAACGCGCGCTCAATGCCATTCGGTTACCTTGACGTAACATTGGCGAAACTATCGATTACTTTCGACCAGCAGTTCAGCGCGCCTGTTATCTCCGAGTGCGTCGCAACGGTATAGTGTCTAAAGAGTGGGGAGCAACCGGCTAAAGTCTCAAAAGAAAATCTGATTCCGAGGGAACCGTTGAACGAAATCTCGAAGAACAGCGGACGCCGCGCCAAGATCATCTGCACCATCGGCCCCGCCTGCAACTCCGAAGCCGCCATGCGCGACTTGCTCCGCCTCGGCATGGACGTCGCCCGCCTCAACTTCTCCCACGGCGCGCACGAAGATCACGCCCACAACATCAAACGCCTGCGCCGCGCCGCCGAACGCGAGCGCCGCACCGTCTGCATCCTCCAGGATCTGCAAGGCCCCAAAATCCGCACCGGACAACTGGAACGCCACGAGCCCGTGCTGCTCAAGACCGGCTCGGTCGTCACCATCACCCCGCGCGACGTTCCCGGTACCGCGGCCCGCATCTCGACCACGTTCCCCGATCTCGCCCGCGAGCTCCAGCCCGGCGCGCGCGTCCTGCTCAGCGATGGCCTGATCGAACTGCGCGTCCGCGGCGTTCGCGGCCCCGACGTCCTCTGCGACGTGATCAACGGCGGCCTGCTCGGCGAGCATAAAGGCATCAATCTCCCCGGCGTCGCTTTGTCCATCCCGGCTCTTACGGAAAAAGACCGCAAAGACCTCGAATTCGGCCTGCACCACGGCGTGGACGCCGTCGCCCTTTCCTTCGTACGCACCGCCGCCGACGTGAGCATGGTCAAGCGCATCATCGCCGCCCACGTAGCCCGGCGCCACAGTGACGTCCCCGTCATTGCCAAGCTCGAAAAGCCGCAAGCCATCGATCATCTCGAGGAAATTCTCGAGGCCGCCGACGGCGTCATGGTCGCCCGCGGCGATCTCGGCGTCGAAGTCCCGCCCGAAAAAGTTCCCGTCATTCAGAAGCATGTCATCCGCCGCGCCGGAGCCTGGCGCAAGCCCGTCATCACCGCCACCCAGATGCTCGAATCCATGATCGAAAACCCGCGTCCCACCCGCGCCGAAGCCAGCGACGTGGCCAACGCCATCTTCGACGGCTCCGACGCCGTCATGCTCTCCGCCGAAACCGCCAGCGGAAAATACCCGCGCGAATCCGTCTCCATCATGGCGCGCATCGTGGTCGAAGCCGAAAGCAACATGGGCGACTTCGTCCAGTTCCACCGCCGCCGCGAGCACCACGGCCTCTCCGTCGCCGAAACCATCTGCGAGTCCATCGCCCACTCCGCCGAAGATCTGCCCATGGGCGCCATCGCCGTCTTCACCGAAACCGGCAATACCGCCCGCATGGTTTCCAAATATCGTCCCAAGGTTCCGATCTACGCCTTCACTTACCTCCCTTCGGTGGTGCATCGCCTGAACCTCTACTGGGGAGTTCGCCCCGTGCGCTGCCGTCAGGCGCGCTCCGCCGAGCAGATGGTCTCGATGGCCGAGCAGCATCTTCTTCGCCACGGTCGGCTCAAGCCCGGAGACGTCCTCGGAGTTGTCGCCGGCACCCGCCAGGCCTCCGGTTCCACCAACCTCATGCGCCTGCACGTAGTCACCGACGAAGAGGCCAAGCGCATGGCTCATCCAAAGAAATCCCGTCGCACGAAACCGCGCTCTTCGCCCCGCCGCAAGATATAATCGCCCCTTAGGAGTTTGCTGAGAACTCCGATTTTGGGTGGCGCAGATCTTTCAGCTTTGGGTGGCGCAGCGCTTCAGCGCTGCGATAGAGCCTTTCCTAATCTGTGGGGGCTTCAGCCCCTGAGGTCACCGAAGCAAGTTTTTCGGCAGACTGTTAAGAGGAACAAGCAACATGGCGCAAGAGATCCTATCTGTCGCCGTCTGGAACCCAGTCCCCGGCATGGAGGACGAGTCGCTCGTCACCCTCCGCGAAATCACGTCCATCGTTACCGCCAAGGGATACGGCCGCGACATGCTCTACCACGACCGCGAATCTCACTATGTTTTCCTGCGTTACTGGAAGTCCGAAGAAGCCCGCCGCAACGCCCAGGAGGATCCCGCCATGCAGCGCTGCTGGGCGAAACTGGGCCACGAAATCCAGATCCTCAAGGTTTACGAGACCCTCACCGAACTCCCCCTCGACAAGGCGAAATAGCCAGAAGTGCCTGATAAAATGCCAGTCGGGGTAATGGCCTTCTCATCCCATCTGATTACATAAACTGTCCGCATCCCACCTTTGTGAAGACTGCGAATTAGCTCCCGTTTTGCCCGTCAATTAGAATCGCTCCAATGCAGAAAAAGATATTCTGGATGGTTTTTGTCCTGCTCGGGCTAATGGCCGATTTCCTGCTTCCTTTCTGGTGGGCCTGCGCCGCCACCATCCCTGTTCTTTTCGCCGCATGGTGGGTCGCCTACCGCAGCGACTGGTTCTAGGCGGCGAGGAGTCCATGCGTGCTATCTGTTTGCAACTTCCGGTTTGCCGACCATCCATCCAGGAGCGGGCCCCCCATGCCGGTCGTGGTAGCCGATCCACAGCCTGGTCTTGCGGCCACCCGCCCTTTTCGAGGTCAAAGGGAAGATTTCGGTTGACACTGCTCTGGGTCGTTTTATAATCATTCTCATCCGATAATCATGCGTCTCACCCATGAACAGTTCCGTGAGCTGGCCGCCAAGCACGGTTTGGCGGTTACGCATCAGCGCCAGGTGGTCTATGAGGCTGTCATCGCTTCCCACGGACACTATTCCCCAGAAGACATTTACGCCGCGGTCCGGCGCCGCATTCCATCCATTTCTCTCGCGACGGTCTACAACAATCTGCGCCTTTTCATCGAGTGCGGGCTGCTGCGAGAGGTCACTCCTCATGCGTCCACGTTGCGCGTGGACGGCAATCTCAAACCCCATCACCACCTGGTCTGCTCCCGCTGCAAATCGGTGCAGGACATCGAAGGAGAGTTCATCGATTTCAAACGGCTATCGCGGCATGTGCCGGACGGCTTTGATCTGACGCAGCCGTTGATCGAGGTCTTTGGCCTCTGTCGCCGCTGCAGTGCAATAACCTAGGCAAAACATCCCGAAAAGCCAGGATGCGCTCGTAGTTCGTCACAGTTTTCTTACAGGAAGGAGCAATCATGTCAACCGAAGCAAAGTGCCCGTTCACACAAACCGCAGCCGGGGCCGCGACGAATGCGGACTGGTGGCCGAATCAGCTGAACCTGAAGATCCTGCACCAGCACTCCCCGCTGTCCGATCCCATGGACAAGGAGTTCAATTACGCGAAAGAGTTCAAGAGCCTCGACCTGAACGCCGTGATCAAGGACCTGCATGCCCTGATGACGGACTCGCAGGATTGGTGGCCCGCCGACTTTGGCCACTATGGGCCGCTTTTCATTCGCATGGCGTGGCACAGCGCGGGCACGTACCGCATCGGCGACGGCCGCGGCGGGGCCGGAGCCGGTCAGCAGCGTTTCGCGCCGCTCAATAGCTGGCCCGACAACGTGAACCTCGACAAGGCGCGCCGGCTGCTGTGGCCGGTCAAGCAGAAGTATGGGCGGAAAATCTCCTGGGCCGACCTCATGATTCTCGCCGGCAACGTCGCCCTCGATTCGATGGGCTTTAAGACGTTCGGTTTTGGCGGCGGGCGCGAGGACGTCTGGGAGCCCGAAGAGGACATTTTCTGGGGGCCTGAGGGCAAGTGGCTGGCGGACGAGCGCTACAGCGGCGACCGTGATCTTCAGAATCCGCTCGCGGCCGTGCAAATGGGCCTGATCTATGTGAATCCGGAAGGGCCGAATGGGAAGCCGGATCCAATCGCTGCGGCACGCGATATCCGAGAGACTTTCGCCCGCATGGCGATGGATGACGAGGAAACCGTTGCGCTCATTGCCGGCGGTCACACCTTCGGCAAAACCCACGGCGCTGCCGATCCGAGCAAGTATGTCGGCCCAGTGCCGGAAGCCGCCAGCATCGAGGAGCAGGGCCTCGGCTGGAAGAACAAATTTGGCACGGGCAAAGGGGATGACACGATCGGCAGCGGTCTGGAAGTTATATGGACCACGACCCCTACGAAGTGGAGCAACAACTTCTTCGCCAACCTGTTCAACTACGAATGGGAACTCACCAAGAGCCCGGCCGGTGCGCACCAGTGGACACCGAAGAATGGCGCAGGCAACGGTACGGTGCCGGATGCGCAGGATCCGTCAAAGCGGCACTCGCCATCCATGCTGACCACCGACCTCTCCTTGCGGTTCGACCCAGCTTACGAAAAGATTTCACGGCGCTTCTACGAGCATCCCGATCAGTTCGCAGACGCGTTTGCCCGGGCGTGGTTCAAGTTGACGCACCGCGACATGGGGCCGATCGCGCGGTACCTGGGCCCACTCGTTCCGAAGGAACCCCAGCTGTGGCAAGACCCTGTTCCCGCCGCGGATCATAAGTTGATCGGGGAGAAGGACATTGCTGCTCTCAAGGCGAAGATCCTCGCATCCGGACTGTCCATCTCCCAACTGGTCACGACTGCCTGGGCTTCTGCGGCGTCGTTCCGCGGCTCCGACAAGCGCGGTGGGGCGAACGGGGCGCGCATTCGCCTCGCGCCACAAAAGGATTGGGAAGTGAACCAGCCGGCCGCACTGGCAAAGGTTCTCAAGAAGCTGGAGGCGATCCAAAAGGAGTTCAACAGCTCCCAGTCCAATGGGAACAAAGGTGGGGTCAAGGGGAAGAAGGTCTCGCTCGCCGACCTGATCGTTCTGGGCGGCTGTGCAGCCGTCGAGGAAGCTGCGAAAAGGGCCGGGCACAAAGTGAAGATTCCCTTCTCGCCGGGGCGCACGGATGCTTCGCAGAAGCAGACCGACGTGCACTCATTCGCTGTAATGGAGCCGATCGCGGACGGATTCCGCAACTATCTCCGGAACGGACACCAAATGCCGGCGGAGGAGTTGCTGGTGGATCGGGCGCAGTTGCTGACGCTGACTGCCCCCGAGATGACAGTACTCATCGCTGGCCTGCGCGCCCTGAATGCGAACTTCGGTCAGGCCAAACACGGCGTCTTCACCAAACGGCCCGAGACGCTGACCAATGATTTCTTCGTCAACCTGCTCGACATGAATACGGAGTGGCAGCTCTTCTCCTCATCCGAAGGCGTGTATGAAGGCCGCGATCGCGCTACAGGAGAAATCAAGTGGACGGGCACGCGTGTCGATCTCCTCTTCGGTTCGAACTCCCAGCTCCGGGCAATCGCAGAAGTCTATGCCTGTGACGACTCGAAGCAGGCGTTTGTGAGGGACTTCGCGGCTGCTTGGAACAAGGTAATGAACCTTGATCGCTACGACCTTGCCTGAGCTCGGCGGAAAAGAAGGCTGTCAACTTCGTGCTGTTGCTGTTGTTTGGATTGGCTAGACCGAAGTCGTCGCTTTTCCTGGCTCGCGGGGGCGCATCGCGCCCCCTATGCCGCCTTTCAATAGGTGCAACAGTTTCATCCGGACCGAGTTTATCGCCGGGAAAGAGCGCCATCTGCGTGTCAGAGCTAAGTTTAGGCGATCAGATTGGGCATAGATCCTAGGTTTCGGGCAAACCGGAAGGGATCGTTTCGTCAGTCGGGTTTGGCACCGAGAAACGCGCTTGTGGTCATTGGCGGCCTGACTCCCGGATCGTCCGCAACTCGCAAACTGGGAACTTGGCTCCCAGTTGACGTTAAATCGCCCCATGGACCGCTAAAATGATCTCTTGCCTGCCACGGCCATTCGCGAGTTCGTTGATCATAGAGTCGAGCCCCATATCCGCGGCTTCCTCCATCTCCCCGCCACTCCCAACGGCAACGCCCTCGTCCTCACTCACGGCGCCGGCTCCAACGCGCAAGCCCCGCTGCTGATCGCGCTCGCCGAAACCTTCTCTGCCGCCGGATTCACCGTCCTGCGTTGCGATCTGCCCTATCGCCAGGCGCGCCCCTACGGCCCGCCCGGCCCCGGCGACGCCGCCCGCGACCGCGCCGGACTGAAAAACGCAATTGCCGCGCTTAAGAAAGACCCGGGTGCCCCACTTCTCCCCGGTTTTGGGAGAAGTGGGGATTTTCCCCTGAGCGGGCGCAGCGAGTCGAAGGGGTGCGACAAAATATTCCTCGGCGGCCACTCCTACGGCGGACGCCAGTGCTCCATGCTCTGCGCGGAGCTTGCCCAAGACGCCCCACAAGAAGCGCGCAACCTCGTTGCTGCTCTGCTACTGCTTTCCTACCCGCTGCATCCCCCGCGCAAGCCCGAGCAACAACGCACCCAGCATCTCCCCGACCTGCGCACGCCGGCATTGTTCGTCCACGGTACGCGCGACCCCTTCGGTTCCATCGCCGAACTCGAGCAAGCCCTGAAAATGATTCCAGCGAGAACGAAACTGTTGCCGGTGGAAGGCGCCGGTCACGATCTGGGATTCAAAGGAAAAGCAAAGCAGGAAGCGCTGCCCAAGCAGGTGCTCTCAGAATTCACCCAACTCATATCGTAGAGACGTTGCTCGCAACGTCTCCCCCCAACTCAAAAACTGTTGTCATCCCGACCGAAGCGGAGCGAAGCGAGCGAAGTGGAGGGACCTTGTGTCTGGTGTGCAGCCCAAGAATCTCGCGCTGTATCCGTGCGAATCCGTGAAAATCCAAGGCCACGGCCCTAATTCACCCACCCCGACTTCCCGCCGCCATTCCCCTTGCGCGTTTCGTCGTCCGGAGGAATGTAATTCCCATGCTCGTCGAAGTGCACCTGGCGGTCGTGCTTCGACATGTAGACTTCAAACTTCTTCGCCGCCCGCCGCCGTTTCCACCGATAGTACGAATTCCGCATGCCGTAGTAGCTCTCTGCCACGTTCCAACTCACCATGGCCGGCTTCAACCCGCGCCGGACGTAGAGCCAGCCGAACAGCAACCCGCCCAGATGGGCCACATACGCCACGCCGCCGCTGCCGGACATGGCAAACGCCAAAGTGACCACGATTAGGATCCCCACGAAATACTTGGCCTTGATGAGAAAGGGAAAAGGAATCATCATGATTTCCTGATCCCCGAATAGCATTCCGAAGGCTATTAGAATGGCGAAGACTCCGCCCGAGGCGCCCAGAGTCCGCGTCATCGGATTGCCCAACACGTGCGCGTACGATGCTGCCATCGTCGTGATCGCGGCGCCGACCACTCCAAAGCAATACAGTTCTACGAAACGCCGGGTGCCCCACGCGCCCTCAAAGGCCGCGCCGAACATCCAGAGGCCAAGCATATTGCCGAACCAGTGCCAAAACTCGAAATGAAGGAACCCGTAAGTCACCAACTGCCACAGTGCACCGTGCACCACCGCCTGGGGTTGCAGTGCCAGGTTGTCCAGCACCCACAGCGGAACATAAGACCGCACCTTCATCAACAGCAGCAGTACCAAATAAATCCCCGTATTAATCCCCAGCAGCCACGTCACCGCCCGGGTGAACGGGGGCAGGCTCAACGTCATCGGTTCGCCAGTTCGCCGCACAAATTGACCTCCCGTTCAATTCTACTTGGGTGCCCCATTTCTCGCGCGCCTTTTGCGCGAGAAAGCCTGCCCTGAGTCTCAGCCGAAGGGTGGGGATTTCGCAGGCTGCGGAAAAACTCGGACTTTGGGTGGCGCAGCGCTTCAGCGCTGCGACAGCAAGCCCATTTTTCAATAGCGGCTTCAGCCGCTGAGGCTGAGTTTCCCTGGAAGCCTGTTAGCTTCTGTCACCGCTCCGGAACCGGCGCCACCGGCAAACTCCGATGCCCCGCCCGGTCCACCGCCCGCACCGCAAAAATCACATTATCCTTCGAAACCTTCAGCGTGGCCCGCGTGACGTTGCCAACTCGCTCCGCATGCTCCCACTCCGGACTGGTCGTCGCCCGCCACAACACTTCATATTCCACCGCCAGCCCCCCGGGCGAAGCTTCCCACGTCAGCGTGGAATCGTTCTCCACCTCCCTGGTTAGCACATGCACATTCGCCGGAGGCGCCGGCCCCGCCGCCAGCGCCGCCAGCGTCGCCGCATTCAGCCGCGCCACCCGCGCCACGTAGTCGTAGTCCACAAACTTCGCCAGATCGCCATATTCCACGCCGTTTTCCGTGCGCACGTTCTGATGTTGATGATGGAAGTCCTCGCGGAACTCGGTAAACCGCACCGCCGCGAAACCCTCCTGGTTGAACGCATAATGATCGCCGCCGCGCAGATAGCGGTCCAGCCGGAACACCAGCATCGGCTTCACGCCCGAGTTATAAGCCCGGCCCACATCGGCGACATACCGCGCCAGTTGCCGCGACCCCGAGTCGCTCTCCCCGCCCAATCCGCGAATCCGTCGGATATCCTGCTCCGTGGCCGCCGCCGGCACACCCTCGGAGAATACCCGCACCACGGAAGGATCCTGCTCCGCGCTCTTGTCGCCGCCGACGATGTCGTTGTTCAGCACCGCTTCCAGATCCCACCCCGCATCCTTTGCCATCTTCGCGAAATGACGGCTGCCGTTCAGCCCCTGCTCTTCACCCGCGACGGCGAGAAAAACAATCGTCGCCGGAAACTTCATCTTGCTCAAAACCCGCGCGCATTCCAGGCTCACGGCCGTTCCGCTGCCGTCGTCATTTGCCCCCGGAGCATCGTGCTCCACATCGAGCGTGTCGCTGTTGCGCGAATCGTAGTGCCCCGTCACCAGCACGATGCGTTTCGCATTGGCCGGGTCCGTACCCTTCAAGACCGCATAAACATTGGTGATTTGCGTTGCCTTCGGAATCCGGTCCGCGGGCTCCTCGGTAAAGCTGTCGGTTTTCACTTCCAGGCAGCCGCCGCAATCCTTCGCATAGCGTTCGAACTCCGCTTTGATCCACTCCCGCGCCGCGCCAATGCCCCGGCCGGACGCAACCGCCGCCGCATCCTGCGCCGACAGCGTGGACCGCGTCCCGAAGCTGACCAGTTTCTCGATGTTCGCCTGAATTCGCTCGGCGGAGATCCCGCGCAAGGCCGCCGCGATCTGCGGATCGGCAATCATCCCGGCCTCAACCCTGCCCGCCTGCCCCCGGCCCTCCACCGCCGCCGGCAACATGACCGCAGCCGCTATCACAATCGCCGATTTCAAGAAAGAAAGCATGGTGGTGGGAGCACAATCCAGGCCCGCAGCAGAATACCCCGCAATTTCGCCTGCCTAGGCCTTCACCCCTTGACCAACGGCCAAGGAGAATCTAAATATTATCAGGGGGCTCTAATACGCAAGGGAGGGCTTTATGATCCTGTGTCCCGAGTGCGACACCAATCTCGACGTGCAAGAGGATGAGGTGGACGAGGGCGAAGTCGTCTCCTGCCCCGAGTGCGGCACCGACTTCGAAGTCGTTACCACCAGTCCGCTGGAATTGAAGGCCGTCGGGGAAGGTTACGTAGAAGAGGAAGAAGAAGAGGAAAGCGAAGACGGTGACTACTCCTAGACTCCGCGTGCGCCCGCGCTTCGCGCCCGCGTTTCTCCTGCCGTTCCTCCTGCTCGGCCTTTTCCTTCCGGCCCTGCATTGCCCTCAGCCCGCTTCCGCCTCGCCCGCCAAGAGCAAAGAGAAGCCCTACGCCCTCATCTTTGGTACCGTCTGGGGTCCCGACGATCAACCCGTGTACGGCGTCAAGGTGAATATCCGCCGCGCCAAAGATAAACCCAGGAAGGTCCGCTGGGAGCTCTACTCCGACCATCACGGCGAGTTCGCCCAGCGCGTCCCCGCCGGGGAAGCCGACTACGTGATCTGGGCCGACCTCAAGGGCATCAAGTCCGCCGACGGCACACCCCTGCGCCTCGTCCAGGAAGTTACCGTCCACGTTTACAACGACGAGCGCGAGGATACCGGATTGCACCTCGCTCTCCAGCCGCACGACAACCAGTAGTACACCCTGCAGCCGTGAGACAATAAGACCGCATGCATCGCAAACCATCGCTGATAACGGCTCTGGCCGCCGCTTGTGCGCTCCTCATCGCTTTGGTTGCCCTCACCACCGTTTCCGCCCAGAAAAAGGAAAAACCCAACAGCCGTCTCCTTTACGGCAAAGTCCTCGATCCCCAGGACAACCCCGTGCCCGATGCCGTCGTCTATCTCACCAATACCCGCACCCGCGGGGTGAAGACCTATATCGTCAACCAGGACGGCACCTACCGCTTTCCCGCACTCTCCTACTCCACCGACTACGAGATTTATGCCCAGTTCAAAGGCCGCAAAAGCGACACCAAGTCCGTCAGCCAGTTCGACGACCGCTCCCAGGTCTACCTGGATCTGAGGGTAGACACCCGCTAGCCCCGCCCCGGACCGCCCAAGAAGCCGTGGTTCGTAGGCCGGCGCTGGAACTCCCACAAAGGCGTCATCTCGAAGCCCCGCGCTTTTTGGTAGACCCCCGGCTTCAGCCGGGGGCGGCGCAGCCGCGGGGCGAGGGATCTCCCGCGCATCTGCTCTGGACGTGCTACCCCATTCGGGTGCAAGACCCTTCCCGCTGTCCGATTTTCCCCCCCAGCACTTTTCATGCAACTTTCCCCACCCCTCCAGGGTTCAATATAGTGAAGGCACCACTGCGTGGAGGACATCTTGAAAAGCACGTATTCTTCCCCAAAATCAATCCGCTCTTCGGTCTTAAAGCCTTTCCTGGCCTGCCTGACGCTGCTTTGCGCAGCCTCCGTTGCCTCGCTCGCCCAGGGCGGCGCCATGAGCCCCTACCAGGGCGAAAAAGACGGCGTCACCGCCGGCGGTAAATGGATGGAGTTCCAGTCGGAAGACAAAATGACGGGCGCCAAGAAAGTCCGCTTTCAGCTTCTGGCCGACAACTACTTCAAGGAAGACCCTGAATTCAAGCCGCGCGTCGAACTGTTCTGCTCCGAAGGCAAACTTACGCTGGCCAATTTCAATCCCGGCACCTGGCTCGCTCCCCCCGACCATCCCGGCTTCTGGGGACAGCCCAAGATGGAAGTCATGGTCCGCATTGACAACACCCACGACTACAAGGGCTGGAACTGGGAGCGCGGACACGCCCTCTCCATGGACAAGGGCACCACGCGCGCCATGCTCGGTTCGCAGGTCTTCAAGGTGGAAGTCCGAACCCGGGGCGGCCGCGAAATCGCCGAGTTCTCGCCCGCCGGCGTGAATCTCGACCAGATCCGCCAGGCCTGCGACCTGACCCCTAAGAAGCCGTAGCACACATGTAGCGACGGCCGCCTCGACCGTCCGCTCTTGAAATCGTGTGGAGGCGGCTGCCCCACCCTTCGCGCTTTTCGAAGGGTGGGAGGCACTCATGTGGCGACGGCCGCCTCGACCGTCCGGTTTTGACCCGATCTCGGCCCCCCGCAGGCCGCAACCCTTCCGGTACTTGCCACTCCTCACCCACTGCTGGCACCTTAACAACTGAGGTGCCCATGGGCAGCGGCGTCATTACAGCGTTGGCGTGGTTTCTGTTCGCGTGTGGTGTGCTGATCTACGTCGTCATCCTTTACAACGGCCTGGTCCGCCTGCGCAACGAGAACGACCGCGCCTGGGCCAACATTGACGTCCTGCTCAAGCAGCGCCACGACGAGATCCCCAACCTGGTCGAGACCGTCAAGGGATACATGCAGCACGAGCAACAAACCCTGCTGGCCGTCACCCAGGCCCGCGCCGCTTCCATGAACGCGGCCAGCATCAACCAGAAAGCCGTCGCCGACCTGCAGATGGTAGGCGCACTGCGCGGCCTCTTCGCCGTCGCCGAAAATTACCCGCAACTCAAGGCCAACCAGAACTTCCTCAAGCTGCAGAACCGCATCACCGAACTCGAAGAGCGCATCGCCGACCGCCGCGAGTTCTTCAACGACGACGTCACCACCTACAACACCCGCATCGGCCAAATCCCCGACGTCTTCGTCGCCAGCTTCATGGCCCTGAAACCCCGCTCCATGTTCAAAGTTTCCGACGAAGACCGCAAGTTGGTCGAAGTGAAGTTCCAGAGCCAGGGCGCCGCCGGAGCGTAGGGACCAATGTGGGTCAGGCTTGTGTGGGTCGGACACTTCTGTCCGGCGCCCCACCCTTCTCGCGTTTTTGGCGAGAGCTTTCGCGCGGCGTCATCCTGAGCGGAGCCGCTTTTCAGGGGAGCGAAGAGCCTGCCCTGAGCGCAGTCGAAGGGATCTCGCGGGGAATTTGCGGCGCCTCCGGGGCCAAAGACGGCGCCGCCCGCCCCAACTACGAAGAGTTCACGGATAAGCCTTCAACAATTTCTCCACCACTTCCAACCGGTTACGGCTCTTGCCGTCCTTTGTCAGTTGACGCCGGCAATTCCCACAGACGCTCAGCGGACCGGCGATGTATTCAATTTCGCAGTCCGGGTTGTAGAAAGAGACGCAGTCCTTGGGCCCGACTTTGTGAGCAGGCACGCCGATGATGAACGAGGCTACGGCGTTCGCGACCATGCGTTCGATGCTGAACTGCGGTGTAATCTGATCGAGCAATTCGTAGGTGGAGAAGATCGAGATGTTTATTCGTGGATAGTCGTCCCAGGCATACAAGCCCAGAGCGCGGCCATCGCGCAGCGGGAAGTTGGTAAAGGCCATCAATCGCTTCACTCCGAGTTCCTGCGGTTTGTCTTTTAACCGTCTGGCGATCTCCGGGCCATTAAGATACGCGACTTCCTGGGTCTTTTTGCGCTGCCAGGTGCCGAGCGGAGCGACCACGGAAACTGGCTTGAAGATATAGGTGTCCTGCACCGACGTGAGCCGTTCGGCGATTCGGTCCAAGTGAGGCAGGGCTTGGTGAACGTCCCATAGCCCTATGAGCTCACGGCTCTTGCCGGAGGGAGTCAAGGCTCGGTGTTGGGCGGCGCTGACCACGGCCCGCTGCCGTTGGGAAGTAGCCAACTGTTCCAGAGCCGCTTCATTCCTTAACGCCACGCGATCTCCCGGATTGCGGGCAAATAAAACGGGGACGGCCCAGTCGAGCGCCTGCCCGGGAATGGAATAGTTAACCGCCACGCGCGCTTCCCGCGCGGCGTCGCCAATGGTCTGTCCCTGCGCCAATGCCCAATAGAAATGATGGGCGAACGCGGTGGCGGAAACGTCGAGCACGCTGAACTGGTTGGCCACCACGGCGGGTACGCCTGCCGCCACCAGGGCCGGAGCTACTCCCCGCACAAAATTGGCCGTGCCCCCCTTGCCGGTTTCGCAGGCGTTCAAAAACAGCAGACGAATGTCCCGGCGGCAAAGGATCTGCTGCAACACCTGCGAATCCACAGCCTGGAGGCCCTCGTTTTCGTTCTCAAAGGCAAGATAACCCACTCCGTTCTTGACGTCGAAATCGCCGTGGCCGATGAAATGGACAATGTCATACGGCGCAGGGGAGACTTCCAGCATCTGATGCAGCAGCGCCGGGGTGGCGTCTAGAAGCACATTGACCTCGGCCAGATTCGCGCTGATCAGGCTCTGGAAGCCGCTCTTGATGACTGCCGTTTCCTCGTCCACCGACAGGTGCGCCAATCCCAGCGGCTGAGCCACCACCACCAGAATCCTTAATTTGTCGTGCGCCTCCAGGCGGTCGGCGGGAATGGCCGTGTCCACGTTGCGCGTGAAGTTGACTTCCGAAGTGGCCAGAAAATTCTTGCGCTCCGGGTCATAGGCAAATTCCCAGGGCAGGTCGGCGATCCAGCTGATCATCGAAGTGAAGATCACGTGCAGACGGCCGTTCGGTTGCGCGGTGCGGGCCGCATCGTAAAGACGCCGCACCCTCCCCGGGAACAGAGTTTCGAACAGATCGATCCCCAGACGGATCAGCCCTTCATCGTCGGGTAATCCCTTCGCGCCCGGTTCCCCGTTGAGGAAATCATGCATGTCCCGCTGCGCTTGAATAATGTTCTGAAACCGTTTGCCGGCCCTGCCTTGGCGGGTCTGCATACGCCCCATGGCGCGCGCGTTGCGAAAGGTGGCCAGCAGGGTTGCCTTGGGGTCTTCGTGGTATCCCTGGTCGGAGCCCAGCACGGAAATGTAGAACACTTCATCTCCGGAAGCGCCCGCGAGTCTGGACGGCGCCTTTGTGCCGGCTTTGGGCAGCGGCGGCGCAGAAGCTATCGCGGGCGCGGCGATTTTGTGCGGCGCAACCGGCGCTGATGCCACTGCCGCCATCCCGCCCCGCCGCAACAAATAAGGCAAGTGAGTTGCCGGATCCAACGCAGGGATGGTTTGAGGCTTACCCTGCAAGCACTCCACTAGAAAATCCACGGTGGCCGGACGCGAGAAAAAAGTGATGTGATTCACCGGCCCGTCCGGCGGGTTGGGCACATTGCCTTCCGGTCCGAAGCAGCCGATCTGCTCTCCAGGGATCACCGGGGCAGCGCCGGGGTCCACGCGCCAGCCGCCCTCGGTGGGAACCACCAGATCGTTAGCCGTCTGAAACACCAGATCCACGCCGACATCCACCATGCGCTGCAGCACACCATGGTCGGGCTCGAAGTTCGCCACCAGCGCCGAATACGCGCGTGGCGGGGGCCCGGGCGGTCCTTGCAACTGATGAATGATCGGACCTTGGCTGTTCATCGCGGCCAGCCCGGGGATGTCCACCTGCACGGCGTGCGCCAGCCAGGCCAACCCCTCGGTCACGAATCCCGCGGCCGTGGTAAACGGGTTCTCCGGGAACAGGTCAATCAGGTTGGACAGCCAATTCAGCAGATCCTGGAAGCGGTTGGGTGAGGCCAGTGGCGTACCCTCGTTCGGTGAAGCCACCAGCGCCGCGCGGCCCAACTGGAAGCGCGACGCATTCGGGCCCAGCGCCGCCGCATCTTCCACCAGCGTGCGCAACACCAGACCGCCGCGGGAGTGCGTCACCACATCGAAAACGCACGGCCCCTTGGGCAATTCCGCCAGCAAAGCACGCGCATTTTCTTCCGGAGTGCGGCTCACCGTGAAGTGGTCAAAAGCAAAAATGCGGTTCCCATAAATCGGCTGCAGGCTCTCGAAGAAAGTTTTGCCCTGAGAGCCGCGCGTCGTGGCCAGTCCCGAAAATGCCGACGCCGCGTGAGAAAACGTTCCATGAATAAAGAGAAGGTTGCGCCGCGCCGGATCGGCGCTGGCCGCGCTCGCAATGTTGACGACAGGAAGATCGTGCGCCTGCAAGCTGCCCGGCGAAACCGACTTCCAGCCTTCGTGCAGACCTTTGAGTTTCCACACCGCCGCCTCGCAGGCCCGGGCCAGCAACGGCATGGATTTTTCCGCCAGCTTGCCCACCACCTTCAAGACGGTGGCCTTGATAACTTTTCCAACAACAGATCGTCTTTGTTGTTCTTCCGCAGTCTCTGCCGCAGCCGGCGCCGGAATCGGGATGGAAAAACGTACGGTGCTGGAGGTGCCCCTTGCAGTGCTGCGTCGCTCAATCTGCGTGGCCCTGGCAAAAACGATCGCCCCCGATTCGTGCCGCGCCATGACAACATAAGCAGCATCCGGATCCGCCTCCATCTCGAGGTCGAGCGTTGACGGAGCTCCAGCCCGGCGCGGCTGCGAACGAAGGGTCTTGACGTCTACCGTTGTGAGGCGGCCTGACTCCGTAATCTGGCGCAGGAACGCGTCGTCCTCGACCAAAGCCCGCGTGCCTCGCCGGGTCTGGACCGGCTTGGCTTCTACAACTTCCCACGCATCGCTGTGCACAGCACGGAGCTCTTCCCGCTTGTGAGGGGGCATGTTTGCTCCTTAATGAATTGCGCTCACGCAGGGGAAGTGGCGCGCGAGCCAATTTCAAGAACAGATTCAAGGGCCGGGGAACAGCTCATTGTACGCCGGAAGTCAAGCAGGTGAGCCGCAGGTACTGTGACTGTTCGCAAACTGTAACAGTATCGAGTCGCACGCGGTGCCTTAGTTTGAATCTCACCCCTCCGGGAAGGAGTCATCCCGAAGCCCCGCGCTTTTACCAGCGGGGCGAGGGATCTCGCGTGGAATTACTCCGGAGGCTATTCGATGCGCGTCGCAGCCAGCGCAAATACCCGTGTCACGCCAGCAGCCTGGCGGCGTCCTTGGCGTAGTAGGTCAGAATAATGCTGGCCCCCGCCCGCCGGATTGACACCAGCGACTCCATCATCACACGGTCGCGTTCAATCCAGCCGTTGCGCGCCGCCGCTTCGATCATCGCGAATTCGCCGGAGACCTGATACGCCGCCAGCGGTAAATCAAACCGCTCGCGCGCCGCCGCGATCACGTCCAGATACGGCATGGCCGGCTTCACCATGATCATGTCCGCGCCTTCTTCAATGTCGGCCGCGATTTCGCGCATGGCCTCGCGAATGTTGGCCCCATCCATCTGATAAGACCGCCGGTCGCCGAACTGTGGCGCCGAGTCGGCGGCCTCGCGGAACGGTCCGTAGAACCCCGACGCAAACTTCGCGGCATAAGAAAGAATCGGAGTGTTGATGAATCCGGCTTCGTCCAGCGCGCGCCGGATGGCGCCCACCCGCCCGTCCATCATGTCCGAGGGCGCGATGATATCAATGCCCGCTTTCGCCAGCGACACCGACGTCCGCGCCAGCAGTTCCAGCGACGAATCGTTATCAATTTCGAAACTCGACTGGACCGCTCGCGCCGCAGCCGATACCACCGTCGCGATTGCCTTGTCTTTCTCTTTCTTGCTCTTCACCGCCAGGATGCGCTGTGCCGGGGGAACAGCGTCTCGAACCGCCGCGCCCAGCGATTGCGGCGTGAATGTCGTCTTCACAATCCCGCAATGCCCGTGCGACATGTATTCGCACAGGCACACGTCGCCCATCAGCATCAGCCCCGGAACTTCCCGCTTGAGCGCGCGCGTGGCCTGCTGCACGATTCCGTCGTCGGCCCACGCCCCCGTGGCCACTTCGTCTTTCTTGTCCGGCAGTCCAAACAGGATCACCGCAGGCACGCCCAGAGAATGCACTTCCCGCGCCTCGTTCACCGCTTCGTCCACCGACAGGTTGAACACGCCGGGCATGGACCCGACTGCCTTGCGTACCCCCTCGCCCGGGCACACAAACATCGGATAAACGAACGAGTCCGGGGTAAGGCGGGTCTCGCTGACCAGGTTGCGCAGTTCAGCGGTTCGGCGCAGGCGGCGAAGGCGGGTCACAGGAAATGCCATGGCAGATCACCAGGGAAGGAGAGTCACACAGCCTTCCTCCATACGATTCTAGAACATCTGATTCTAGAACATCCGATTCAGTCCGTCTTTACCCCCAAATGGCGGCGTCATCCCCGCCACCCCCTGAAGGCCTCGGCCGCGCCTGACCGACCGAACTACCTGTGACCGAAGTAACCACCCACATTCCCAACGATCCTCCGAATCCCCAATCGCCTCTCATAGAATTAGGGCGGATGGGTCCACCTTACCGCCACCGTTGGTTTGCCGCAGCGGCCGGAATCTCTCTGGCCTTCGCCGTGGTGTCGGTGTTCGCGCACCACAGCCTTGGGCTGACCGTCTTTGCCGATCTGGTGGGACTGGCCGTAATGCTGGCCGCCGCCTCCGTGACCGTGGCCAACGCCATGCGCAGGCCGCCCCTGGAGCGCAGCTTCTGGCTGATGATGGCCTTCGGCTTCCTGCTCTGGGTGTGCAACCAGGCCGCTTGGTCCTATTGCGAAATCATTCTGCATCGGAAAATCCCCGATCCATTTTTCTTCGATATCGTTCTCTTCTTTCACTTGGTTCCGATGATTGCGGCCGTGGCCTGGCGTCCGGACCTGCTCAAGAAAGAAGGAAGAATCCGCTTCAGCACGCTCAACTTTCTCCTCCTGCTGGGATGGTGGAGTTTTCTCTATGCCTTCATTGCGTTTCCCCATCAGTACGTAGTCTTGAATGTGGATATGTTCGACATCTGCTACGACCGGCTCTACCTGCTGGAGCATGCCCTGCTGCTTACCGTGCTGGGGCTGGCGGCGTTTACCAGTTCCGGCGCGTGGCGGCGGCTCTACCTCAATTTCCTTGCCGCATCTTTCTTGTACAGTGTCGGCGCCCAGTTTCTCGACCGGGCAGTGGCACGTGACACCTACTACTCCGGCAGCTTGTACGACGTTCCTCTGATCGCGTCCGTGTTCTGGATGACCGCCACCGCGCTCTCGGCCCGCGACTGGGACCTGAAACGCGACGACTTCCGTCTCGATCCGCGCTGGAAAAAGCTCGTTCCCCGGCTGGCCATGCTGGCTACCTTGTCGCTGCCCGCTCTTGGACTGTGGACGGTTCTTTTCGACACCTCACCCCTGCCCGTCCGCGTGTTCCGCGTTCTTACCGTGCTCACCGCCATGCTCGTGCTGGGAGCGTTCGTCTTTCTGCGCCAGTACGTCCAGGACCAGGCACTGGTGGGCGTGCTGCAGGAATCCCGCCGTTCCTACGACACGCGGAAGCGTTTGCAGAGCCAGCTCGTCCAAAGGGAGAAACTGGCCTCGCTCGGAAACCTGGTGGCGGGCGCCGCCCATGAGATCAATCACCCCTTGTCCGCCATCCTGGCCCACGCCGAACAGCTCTGGAACCAGGAACACATGACCGAGCAGCAGAACACGCTGCTGCGCAAGATCGTTGCCCACGCCCAGCGCACCCGCGACCTGATGGCCAACCTGCTCAGCTTCGCCCAGCAGAGTCCGGGAGAAAAAGCGCTGGTGGACATGAACGTCCTGCTCAACCGCGCCACGCAGTTGCTCGAATCTCGCTATCCCGGCGGCAAGATTCGCGTCTCCCTCTCCATTGCGCAGGATTTCCCCCGCGTTCAGGGCAACGCCAACCAGTTATTTCAGGTGTTTGTCGAGATCATCGAAAACGCACTCGACGCCCTCCGCGAGGCCGGAGGAGGCTCGCTCGAAATCGCCGCCCGCCGCCAGGACGCCGAAGCCGTCCTGCAATTTTCCGATACCGGCCCCGGAATTCGCGAGCCCGAGCGCGTCTTCGATCCCTTCTACACCACCAAGCCCGTCGGCAAAGGCACCGGCCTCGGTTTGAGCGTGGTCTACGGCGTCATCCAGGACCACGGCGGCCAGATCACCTGCCAGAACAAGCCCGAAGGCGGCGCCCTGTTCGTGCTGCGACTTCCCGCCGCCGCCGAACCAGCCCGCATGACCGCCGGCGCCGCCGGCGACTGACTCGATTTTGGGCCGACCGACCCGATTTTGGGTGGCGCAGCGCTTCAGCGCTGCAATAAGACTTCTCTTTTCTGTGAGGGCTTCAGCCCCTGAGGCCGTTCAAATCGCGCCGGGTGCCCCATTTCTCGCGCGCTTTTTGCGCGAGAAGTGGGGCTTTTCCGCGGCCCCAATCTGATCGCCGATCAGCCCCGCCGGTCGCGCCACTCCTGTAACATTATTCGCGAATGTCAGATCTCATCCACACCTCCGCCCGCGTCCTCGAATTCGACGCCCTCCGCGACCTTCTCCGCGGATACGCCGCCTCCCCGCTCGGGCAAGCCCGCATCGCCGCCCTCACTCCCTCGACCAACGCGGACTGGATCGAACGCCAGCAGGACCTCACTACCGAGATTCGCGAATTCCGCCGCACCGGCGGAAGATTCGATTTCTCCGGCCTGATCGCAATCGGAACCCTCGTCGAAAAGTCCCGCATCGCCGGAGCCGGCCTCGAAACCACCGAAATTCGCGACGTCGTCCTGGTCGTGGATCGCGCCGCCGAGTGGCGCGAGATCGCCCTGCATCCCCCCGCCGCCATGCGCTCGGAATGGCGCCGGGTGGCGGAACTTTCCGCCCGCATCGCCGACTTCACCGACTTTCTGCGCTCCTTCCGCAACAAGATCCAGCCCGACGGCACCCTCGACGACAAAGCTTCCCCCGAACTCGCTCGCATCCGCCGCGACATCGAAAAGCAGCGCCGCTCCATTCAGGAATCCCTGCGCGGCTACCTCCGCCGCCTGGCCGAGGGCGGCACCGTCCAGGACGAACTGGTCACCATTCGCGGCGAGCGCTTCGTCATTCCCGTCAAGGTCGAGCAGAAGCGCCGCGTCAAGGGCGTGGTCCACGGCGCCAGTTCCAGCGGACAGACCGTCTTCGTCGAGCCCCTCGAGACCATCGAGCAGAACAACGAACTCGTTCGCCTGCTCGAAGAAGAACTCGCCGAGATTCACCGCATCCTGCTCGAAATGACCCAGCGCATCGGAGCTCACGCCGCCCCGATCGCCGCCGCCGTAGAAGCGCTAGCGGAACTCGAACTCCAGTTCGCCAAAGCCCGCTTCGCCGAAGACTACAACTGCGTCGCCGTCCAGCTAAGCTCATGTGGGGACGGCCGCCTCGGCCGTCCGGCGAGCGCAGCGAGCCCACTCGAACCATGTGGGGACGGCCGCCTCGGCCGTCCAGCGAGCGCAGCGAGCCTCCTCCTCCACAACGCCCGCCACCCACTCCTGGAGAAAAATCTCAAAGCCAAAAACGCCTCGGTCGTCCCCGTCACCGTCGAACTCGAACCCTCCCGCCGCCAGCTCATCATCACCGGTCCCAACACCGGAGGCAAAACGGTAACCCTGAAAACCGTAGGCCTGCTAGCTCTGATGGCCCAGTCCGGCCTTCCCGTCCCCGCCGATCGAGCGATCCTCCCCGTCTTCGACGCCATCCTCGCCGACATCGGCGACTATCAATCCATCGAGCAGAATCTTTCCACCTTCTCCGCCCACGTCACCAACATCGATTTCATCTCCCGCACCGCGTCGCCGCAATCGCTCGTCCTCCTCGACGAACTCGGCTCCGCCACCGACCCCGAAGAAGGCGCCGCCCTCGCCGTCGCCATCGCCGGACACTTCGGCCAGATCGGCTGCATGACGGTGATTTCCACCCACCACACTTCCCTGAAGGTCTACGCCGCCAACACTCCCGGCGTGCTCAACGCGTCGGTGGGCTTCAACGAAAAAACCCTGCAGCCCACCTACGAGCTCAAAGTCGGCGTCCCCGGCGCCTCCGCCGGCATCAACATCGCGCAGCGCCTCGGATTGAACCCCGCCATCATCGAAAGCGCTCGCTCGCGCCTCGGCACCCAGGCCCGCGACGTCGGCCAATTCCTCGACAAACTCCACGCCGACCTGCGCGCCGCCGAAGCCGAGCGCCTGCGCCTGCAAACCGGCCAAAAGGAACTGGAAGACGAAAAGAAACGTTTAGCGGTTGAAGGAAAAAAAGATCAGCAGGCCAAAGTCCGCGAGATGGAAAAGAAGCTCGAGAGTGTCCTCCGCGACTTCGAATATCACGCCCGCGAAGCCGTCAACGCCATTCAGGATCGCGTCGCCGCGCAGAAGCTCTCCAAAGACGCCGAGCGCCGCGTCGCCAAACTCCGCCGCGAATTTCGCGAGCAATTCGACTCCACGGTAGTCGCGCGCTCCACCGGCGCCGATCAGAACGACCCCCATGCGCAGCCCCATCTCGTCAAAGACGTCCAGCACGTCAGCGAAGGCGACACCGTGAAGCTGAAGTCCACCGGCCGCTCCGCCCGCGTCGTCCGCAGAATGGACGACCGTCACTTCGAGGTCGAGATGGGCGCCATGAAAATGAAAATCGCCCGCGACGACATCGCCGAAGTCCTGACCAGCGCCGCCAGCGCGGCCCGCGCCGCCGATTCTCCCCTGCAGGCCGCGCGCGCCCGTGGCATCTCCGTCTCCCTCGAAAGCGAGAACGCCAACGTCCCCACCGAGATCAACGTGATCGGCCACACCGTGGACGACGCCTCCCGCGCCGTCGAAAAATTCGTGGACCGCGCCTTCCTCGCCGGCCTGCCCCGCGTGCGTGTGGTCCACGGCAGCGGCATGGGCATCCTGCGCAAGGCTCTGCGCCAGATGCTGCAGCAGCATCCCCACGTAGCCTCCGTAGCCGAGCCTCCCCAGAACGAAGGCGGCGGCGGCGCCACCGTGGTGGAGCTGAGAGTGTAGGGCGGGTTTGCCTCCTTACCACAGAATCTTCTGCCGGGTGCCCCATTTCTCGCGCGTTTTTTGCGCGAGAAGTGGGGGGACGGCACGACGTCCCGGAAGGCACCAGCGGGAAAGTGCCCAACGTTTCCGGAAGGCACCAGCGGGAAGGGCACGACTTTAGTCGTGCCGTTAGCTTCCCAAAAGCCGCCGGGCTTCAGCCCCTGAGGGTCGTCGTTCGCGGATGGCCCAGAAAGGAAAGCTGTTTTAGTAAACTCACCACAGAATCTTCTTCCAGTTCTCGTCGTACAGCGCGCCGCGCGCCGCCTTGGCCACCGCCTGCTTCGCCCGCAAGTCCAGGTCGTTCGACACGATGTTCTCCGGGTTGGCGGGATCGCACACCACCGCTTGTTCAAAGCGATTGGTCAGGTAGCGCAGCACCTTGATGACGTTGTCCGCCAGTTGCCCGAAACGCTCCCCCTCCAGCGCGTGCAGAACCGTCAGCTCCAGATACAGCGAAGGCAAATCCAGCTCATGCCGCTCCCGCCAGATCTTGAGCGCCGAAATTTCCTGCTGCCGTCCGGAATTGGCGATCAGATGCGTATGCTGCGCGATGTCGGTGCGAACCGTCCGTTCCGATTTCTTGTCGAACAGCACGTCGCCCGAACTGTTGCGGTCCCGGCACACCGGCACAAGGTCCACCCCCAGACCCTGGCACTGCACCTGCATCGAGACGTACCGGCTGCGCGGCCGCAGGTTCTGATCGGTCAGATACGTAAACAGGTTCCAGAAAATCGTTTTGATCTCCATCCCCGGCACTGGCCTGAGCGCTATCAGAATGTCCACCGGCGAAGCCAGCGTGATGGCGGTGCCCTTCGCGTAAGCCCCCGACAGCGTCAGTCCCAGCAGGTATTGCTTTCCCCACTCCTTGAGTAAGGGGATGATTTCATCGGCCGCCCGATGCGGCGGCGACCCCACCCCGGGAATCACCTGATACTTCTCCACCACCGAAGCAGCGTATTGGTCAACCGTAGGCACGGCACAATGGCTCTTCTAACTCCATCGGCAGACCAGCGGGAGGAGTTGAGGGACCGGGGTTTGTGGCAGGGCAAGGCTCATCCGCGCCGCCAGGTAGGTTTGAAAGGGCACGGCTTTAGCCCCTGCGGGTCGTGGTTGCACGGGGGCCGTTCCCCACAATCCTTGTCGTGCTGCGCGAAGGCGCATCGTCCGAAGGGTCCTCCGCAGTCGAAGCATCCCTACCCCCGGCACGGCTTTTGCTGTCCCGCCCGGGCCGCCCATGATGCTAGCCCTTGCGGGCCAATGCCGCCGGCGAAAAAAGCGTGGCCGTCGTAACGTATGATAAGTGAACCGGAAGTTTCAGCCGACGTCGGCAGTGGCTCAGTTTCAAACAGGGCGGTTCTTGCTTTGCGTTCTGGCGGCCGTTCTCTGCGAACTTTTCGGTGAGACAGCAGCTCTTTCAGGCTTACAATTCCGTGACAACGAAGTCTAACCATTGAGGAGAAAACACATGATGCGAGTGGCAACGATTTTTGCGGCATGGCTGGTACTGGCGGCGGCGGCCCTGGCCCAGATGGAAGCCCCGAAACCGGCTCCGGAACTCAAGAAGCTCGAAATGATGGCCGGTTCCTGGACCCTCGACGGCGACGTCAAACCCAGCCCCATGGGTCCCGGCGGCAAGATGACCGAGACCGAAAAGTGCGAGTGGATGGAGGGCAACTTCTACCTGGTTTGCCACTCCGACTTCAAGAGCGTCTCCATGGGCAATGGCTCGGCAATGTCCATCATGGGATATTCCACCGATGACAAGGCCTACACCTACCGCGAATTCAACAGCTGGGGCGAGTTCACCGATTCCAAAGGTCAGGTAGATGGCGACACCTGGACCTGGACCAGCGAAGAAAAAATGGGCCCCACCACCATGAAGGGCCGCTTCACCATGAAGATCACTTCGCCCACCACGTACAACTTCGGCTTCGAAATGTCCCAGGACGGAACCAAGTGGACCCAGATCATGGACGGCAAAGCCACCAAACCAAAATAGCCCATATGGGGACAACCGCCACCGCCCATGTGGGGGCAGCCATGTGGGGACAGCCGCCCTCGGCTGTCCAGCCGCGAAGCGGCGTGTGGGGCGGGCACTCTTGCCCGCCGCCCCATCCACCCCCCCAAAAACACAAATGCGGCCCGGGCCAGCCACCCGAGCCGCATTGCACGTGAATTCCTGTCCTGCCCGGTCGCCGCTAGGCGACCCGTGACCGCCGGCCGAGGCCAGCCGCCCGACCCTGCTCCGTGAGAGCGGGATCAATAGGAGGCCGCAATGCCCGGGCAACCAGTTGCGCTTGCGCACATTCTGGAGTGTCCCCCGGCGACTCACCCTCTGGAGTCACCGACTGCCGCTGGCTCTGCCGCGATCATTCCGCAGGCTCAGAAAAGCTCACGTTTTCGCTGCACCCACTCTCCCCCACTTTGCTGCTCCCGGGCAATACAAAAACTTACCCCGCCTGTGCAGAACCTGTGGACATTGGGACTCCCCTGTGGAAGAACGAGGAAAACTAAGCCTGCAACCAGCTCTGGGTCGTGCGGGTGCCCCATTTCTCGCGCGCCCTTTGCGCGAGAAGTGGGGACTTTGAAACACCCTACGTCTCCTCGTCCCGCTTCGGCATATAAATCCCGCTCCGTTCAAAATGCTGTCGAGCGAATTTGAAACACGCTTCCATCCGCGCCAGCGCGCCCCCGGCAGGAGCCGCGGCCGGCCACGCTTCTTTCGGCACATGTTCCAGCGCGTCTTCCGGTACATCTTCCGGCGCACCGGCGCTCTCGGCCTCCTCCCCAGCCTTCGCCGCTTCCCGCAAAAGATTCCACGCCTCGCGGTATGTCTCATACTTGGCCCACTTTGAGTCCGAACCGATCCCCACCGACTCCTTGCCTTTGACCTTGTCCGCCGGAATGATGTACCACACATCTTCCAGCACAACGTACGCCGCCACAAAATCGAACGACCCGCTCGCATACGCCTTCCCCTGCTTGCGGATCGCGCAGGCATACCCTCCGCCCGATTGCGCGACCGTGGATTTGACCTGCACGCTCACGAAGTGTCCCGGACGCCCCACCACGAAGTCATAACTCGCCGAATCCCCCCAGGGCTTGCTCACCGCCAAACCTTGCTCGCCCGCCCGCGCCATAAAAACCGACTCCACCCACTCCCCGCGAACCTTCGGGTCCTTGATAACCTTCGCCTTTCGCTTCTTCATTCCCCCACCTCAGACGAGAAAGGCGGCGTCCGCGGAAATCTCGCGAATGCCGCCTTATGTTTTTATTCGACCGAAATAAAAAGTCAAAGGCAAGAGAATTGAAAGAAAAAGCGGGAACCCTTCCCAGAATGGGAAGAGCCGTGCACCCATGTGGAGCGGGCACTCCCGTCCGCTGCTTTTGACTTTGCCTGACGAAGGCACGACGCGTCCGACGACGGCACGAACGGGAAGGGCACGATTTCAGCTTTGATCTTGCCCTGAGCAAGCGAAGCGCGCCGAAGGGTGCCGTAGACTACCATTCAACTCAACCCGGCTTTAGCCGCTGAGGGTATCGTGGAAGAGCGGCGCTTCAGCGCCGCGTAAGTCGCCCATAAATCAATGCGGGCTTCAGCCCCTGAGGATCTGCCTATGCGCATGCACAACCCACCTCATTTCGGCCTGGTTCTCCGCGAATATCTGGGAGACCTGGAGACCTGGCCGTAACCACGGCGGCGGCTCATCTGCGGATTACGCGCGTGACGCTCTCGCGCGTACTCAACGGCAAGGCCGGAATCTCCGCCGCCATGGCGATCCGGCTGGCGGTCGCCCTGGGCACCACGCCAGAGCTGTGGATGAATATGCAGTCGCAATACGACCTGTGGCGAGCCCGGCAGGCCCGGCAACCGGCAGTGCGAAGATTCGCGCATGCCGATTTCTTCAAGAAACGTGCGGGAAAGGCTACCGGGGCAGCCTTGACGAGGTTTCTGCGCACCGCGCCGAAGGCGGCGCCCGATCCAAAGGATGCGATGCGGTAGGGCTAGGCCTGGCCCAAAGAGTCGGTCAGTTCCTTCAGCCGTTTTTTCCCCTGATTCTTGGGCAAGGCATACTCGGTGAGCCAGAAATTCTCCCGAGCGGCAAGGGTCTTGAATTTTTCCCGCCATCCACGTTGCAAAATCTCGATGACGGTCTTGCGGATGATGAAAGTTGCAGCCTCGGCAAGCGCATCTATCCCGACGACCCCGTGACCTAACGGATGTGGAACCGGAACGAAGTGCGAGTCAGGAACTTTTTGTCCGTGTGCAGATGCGTTGCGGACCTCATAAATGAGAGGCACCATCTCCCCGAGCGTATGAAGACTTTCGGTCGGCGGGTAGAAGCAAGATGGGATGTCTCCCTTTTCATAAATCGGACAGTTGTATCCGTCGACGAGATTATTCTTCCCGAACAGGGCGTAAATTCTCGCCATCGCAGCGTCTTCGCTGTTTCCATAAAGGGCTTCGATAGCAGACCACCAGAGAATGTGTCGGGCTTTCCAATACGATAGTGAGTAAGCCTCACCATAAAGCTGCACCGCCATTCTGATCGGCTCGTAATCGTCCTTCATTGTTCCGTTGTCGTTCTTCTGATAAAGCTGCATGAACTCCGGCAAGAGCGAGGTCAACAACTTGATGTCTTGCTCTCTGACAGCAAACAGCTTTTGAATTTCTGGAACATCAGCAAGGTCTTCCCTTGCACTGAACCCCTGCGGGTCAAAACTGCCGTCAGACTTCATGACGCCACGAATGTGCATCGCACGGCTTCTTCTTGTGGGTCGAATCAACGCCAAACACGAACTAGCATAGTCGATCAACAGAGTGGCTCGGGTCTCAAGTCCTCCATCTCCATAGTTCGGAGAAGACTGGCGATGAACGATTGCGAACCTCACCGACTCCAACGATTCGGCGGTACGTTTGGACACGTTGCACTCGTTCTTCCACAGCGAAAAGGTCTTCTCGGTTATCAGGTGCGATACATTTTCAATCGTCAGGTTGTCTGAAGGCAGAACCGTATAAGGCCCAGTGAGCGGTGGATCGTCGCCCCAACCAGCCGTCGCCCCGCTAATCGGAGAAAACTGAATCTTGTCGTATGAAGTCGGCGGCCTTTCCATCACGCTTTCCTCACACCAAGTACTCGAGCTCGTGGGATCGAGCTTGACGACCACGCCTTGCTCCACGCCGTCATTGAGCCACAGAATGGGCGGCAGAATCAAAATGACTTCCCCGTAGTGGGTCATGTCGCCGACTCCATAGGGGAACTCTCGTTCCACAATGTCAACCGTCTTGTATGGCCCCGGCGTTGGGAACTGCTCCTTGGTGCTCGCAAGTATCTTGATTCGCATTCGCCCCGTCCGTCATCCCTTCTGGCTATTGCGAGGTTGCCCCATCCTCGCGTTCATTGCAAGAGCTGGAACGCGATCAACGTTCGCAGGTACGGTCGGCCGCGATGGTATGATGCTCTTTGAAAGACCTGCCTGGATGCGGGAAGGATTTCCGCCGATGAACCATGAAGACCAAATCGTAAGGGACCCGCAGATTTGCGGCGGGGAGCCGGTGTTCCGTGGGACCCGGGTTACCCTTCGAACCGTGTTGGCAAGCCTGGCTGCCGGTGACTCCGTCGAAGAGATTCTCCTCGATTTTCCCGCCCTGAAAGTTGAGCATGTGAAAGCCGCGATCGCGTTTGCGGCGGCTTCCGCGGAAGAAGACCTGCCAGTTCCGGCCACTCCGCACTTCTGATGAGGATCAAACTCGACAGTTCTGCGAAAAGCGAAAGCCCCGAGGGTCACTCGGGGCTTGCAATGATACTGAACGACGCCTGTCAATTCAAATCGTAACAAACCGCAGGAGCATGTCAACCTTAATTTCGAGGCTCGAGTGACATTAGAGGGCGAGGGAATCGAACCCCTAGTGGCTGAAGCCACTCGAACGCGTGACAGGCGTCGTCCAGTACCCACTGGCACCACCCTCCAAACGACCCTGTTGCGTCATTGATTGTATTGTCCACGAACGTAGGTTTGAGAGGCGAAACGAAGATATTTGTGGGACAAATACCGATTCGGGAAAGGAAAAAGGCACGGCCGAAGCCGTGCCCTTATTAAATCCGTGCTAATCCGCGTTAATCCGTGGCGATGAAGTTGGGCGGACGAGGCGTTCGCCCCTCCATGAGCTGGGTTAGTCCCTCACGCCGTCCATAAATGCTCGGAGCTTGCGCGACCTTGACGGATGCCGCAGCTTGCGTAGGGCTTTGGCTTCGATCTGGCGGATGCGTTCGCGGGTTACGGCGAACGACTGTCCGACCTCTTCCAAAGTGTGCTCGCTGCCGTCTTCCAGGCCGAAGCGCATCTTGATTACTTTTTCTTCGCGCGGAGTCAGGGTGCGCAGGACCTGTCCGGTCTGGTCCTTGAGGTTCACGTTGATTACGGCCTCGGCGGGCGAGACCACGGCGCGATCTTCGATGAAGTCGCCGAGATGCGAATCTTCCTCTTCGCCGATGGGAGTTTCGAGCGAGATCGGCTCCTGCGCGATCTTGAGGACTTTCCGAACTTTGGCGACAGGAATGTCCATGCGCTTGGCGATTTCTTCGCTGGTCGGCTCGCGTCCCAGTTCCTGGACAAGTTGCCGCGAGGTGCGGATCAGTTTGTTGATGGTTTCGATCATGTGCACCGGGATGCGGATGGTGCGGGCCTGATCGGCGATGGCGCGGGTGATGGCCTGGCGAATCCACCAGGTGGCGTAGGTGGAAAACTTGTAGCCACGGCGGTATTCGAATTTGTCCACGGCCTTCATCAGGCCGATGTTGCCTTCCTGAATCAGGTCGAGGAACTGCAGGCCGCGATTGGTGTATTTCTTGGCGATGGAAACCACGAGACGCAGGTTGGCCTCGATGAGCTCACGCTTGGCCTGCTCGGCGTCCATGTCGCCCTGGATGATCTCGCGCTGGGTGCGCTTGAGCTCCGGGAACGAGACGCCGGTTTCGAGTTCAAGTTTTTCCACTTCGCCGCGCACGGCGCGGGCCTGGCGGCGATATTCTTTTTTTTGTTCTTCGCTGCGGGTGGCTTCGGCCTTGCGCTCCAGGTTCTGCACCTGGCGGTCGAGCGAGCGCATGCCGTCCACGGTTTTGTTGACCCGCTCGATCAGGCGCTTGCGTTCGGCGTTGGTGAAGCCCAGCAGGCGCACCGCCCGCGAGACGCGCACGATGGCGCGGGCCAGCTTGCGGCGGGCGCGGCGGTGGTCTTTGGGGCGCTTCTTCTGGGAAACTTCGTGGTACTTTTCTTCGAGGACGCCGGCCTTTTTGTACAGCTTGGCCATGTCGTCAATCTTGCCGGTGAACTCGTTGAGGCGGTTCTGCAGGATCTCGTCGGTGATCTCTTCTTCGTCGAAGGTGACCACTTCCTTGATGGAGCGGACGCCTTTCTTGAGGTCGTCGCCCATGGCCAGCAGTTCGCGGATTACGATGGGCGAGCGCGAAAGGGCCTTGAGCACGCGGATCTGGCCGCGCTCGATGCGCTTGGCGATTTCCACTTCGCCTTCGCGGGTCAACAGAGGAACGGTTCCCATCTCGCGCAGATACATGCGGACGGGGTCGTTGGTTTTTTCCAGAGCGCCGGGGCTGAGGTCGAGTTCGACGTCCTCGCCTTCCTCGGAGTCTTCGAATTTTTTATCGAGCGTGGCCGAGGGCAGTTTCGGGCCCTCGAGCACGTCAATACCCTGCCCACCGATGGTGGTCAGCAGATCGTCCAGGTCTTCGGGACTGTGCACATCGTGCGGGATCAAGTCGTTGACTTGATCGTAGGTGAGATATCCCTTTTCTTTGCCTGTATCAATCAGCTTTTTAATGTCGTCGTACTTGTCGTCTAGGGCCAAGGAGTGTCCTCAAAAAACTTCATTTCGATCACGCTGGTGCGTGTGGTAACTGTGCGATGGGTGGGAATCTGGGATCTTGCGGGACTGCGCGTCTAGCACAAACTTATAGAGTTTAGCACATAAGTGCTGCCCGGTCTATCAGTTGCCCGCATGCGATGGTCCGCGCCCGCCGCTGTCTTATAAGCTCTTTACCGCTATCTATAATACCGCTAAATACTTAGATGGTTTTGGAAGCCTTTTTGTTTCAGGCACTTTTCTGGTTTCGGGAGGCTCCCAGGTCGGCTTCGGCGAGGCTGGGATCGCGCAGGGCGCGGCTGATGCGTTCCAGTTCGGCCAGTAATTCGCGCAAACGAATGTTATCCGCGGAGAGACCGGGGCGCTTGAGCTCGCGCTGGATCTGCTCCTGCTGGCGGCGCAGGTGAATGCGGCGCAGAGCGCGCACGGCAGCCTCCAGAACCTCGGCTGTGAGCTCTTCGTCTTCTTTGAGGAGGATTGAAGCCAGCATGCGGCGGTCGCTTTCAGTGGCCGGGACTTCGAGCACGTCGGCGACTTCCGGGCCGGCGTTGAGCAGGGATTCGGCCAGCGATTCGGTGGCGAGGCCGTGATGCAGGCCTTCGTTCTGCAGGACGAACGCCGCCTGGCGGGCCGGGTCGAACTCTTCCTCGGCGCCGTCGCGTGCCGACAGGTGCTCCTGGCCTGGTTGCATCTGGCGGGCCGAGGCCAGGGCGCGGATGAGAATTTTTTCCGCGTCGGTGACCTGCGCTTCGGCCGGAGCTTTCACGGCGGAAGTAGAGCGGGTTGCCGCCGCGTGGCGCAACTCCTGGCGCAACACAGCGGAATCAATGCCCAGCTTCTGGGCGATTTCGTGGGCCAGTTCGTCGCGCACAATGCGGCTGGGAACGCGCTGAATGTGCGGCAGCAGATAATTCACCGCCTTGTGCTTGCCTTCGCCGCTGCGCACGGGGAACTGCGCCCGGGCGCGCTCGATCAGGTAGTCGAAGTATTTCTGTGAGTGCTTTAGCGCGTTGCCATAGACTTCTTTGCCCTTGCGGCGGATGTAGAGATCGGGATCGAATCCCGGCTCGAGGGTCAGCACCTTGATGGTGAATTCTTCTTCGACCAGGAGACCGAGGGTTCGTTCGGTGGCGCGCGCGCCGGCTGTGTCGGGATCGAAGTTCACGACCACATTCTTGCTGAAACGGCCCAGGAGCTTGGCCTGCAGCTCGGTGAAGGCGGTGCCGGAACTGGCGATCACGTTGTGAAATCCAGCGGCATAGACGGAAATGCAGTCCATCTGTCCCTCGACCAGGATGGCGTAATCGAACTTGCGCACCCACTCCTTGGCGAGATCGAGATTGAACAGCACCTTGCCTTTCGAGTAGATGGCGGTTTCCGGGGAGTTCAGATATTTCGGCCCGGCCTTTTCGTCGGCGGCGAGTGTGCGTCCGGTGAAGGCGATGACCTTGCCGGCTTCGCTGGCGATGGGAAACATGACGCGGTTGCGGAATTTGGAGTACATGGCGGCTGCGCGGACCTCAGACGTCGGCCCCTTCGACAAGCTCAGGGCAGGCTCTCGGACCTCGGCCTCGAGTTTCCGGTTTCCAGTTTCCGGTTTCTGGTCTTGGGGCTTCGGCGGCGGGATCGAGTCAAAATCCCCGCCCTGTCCGTCCACAGAACGGACGGACAAGGACGGGGCACCCTCGTCTTTGCCAGTGCGAGCAGGATCCTGGGTTTGCTGACGACTGACAGCTGACGGCTGAGAGCTGTCCTGCTGCTTCCAGGAAAAAAGCCCACTCTCGCGCAAGACCTCTTCGCTGAACTCGCCTTTCAGGCGATCGCGGAGGAGGAAGCCGGAATCGGGGGCGTAGCCGATGCGAAAGCGGGCGATCATTTCTTCGTCGAGCCCGCGGCCTTTCAAGTATTCGCGGGCGCGGGCACCCTCGGAACGGCGGAGGCATTCCTGGAAAAACTCGACCGCGCGTGTGTGCACGTCGAGCAACTGGCCGCGCAGGCGGGCTTCCTTGGCTTCGCCTGCCGTCGCATAAGTTGCCTTGGGCAGCGGGATGCCGAGCTTCTGCGCCACCAGCCGGACAGCCTCAGGGAAGGTGATGTTTTCGATCTTCTGCACGAAGCTGAAGACGTCGCCGGAGACGCCGCAGCCGAAGCAGTGATAGAACTGGCGCGTGGCATGCACCGAAAACGACGCCGTCTTCTCGCCGTGGAACGGACACAGCCCGGAATAGTTCTGCGCCCCGGCCTTCTTGAGCTTGACGTAGTCGCCGATGATGCGGACGATGTCGGCCTGCTGCTTGACCGTGTATGCGAAATCGCCGGGGTTGGCCATTCTTCTTATTCGCCCCTGGGGGCAGAGTTCTCCGTTGGAATTGTGAAGCACGAAGCCGCTGATTGGAATATACAGGGGCGGGATTGCTGTGGAGAAGCTGTGGAAAGCAGAAACGAGGTGTGGATGTCGGAGGAAACTAAGGCCGCTTGTCCGGAGCTGAATCAAAGTCTGTTAGAAGTGAGTTGATTTCCCTCTCGGTGGCCGTGCTCTTCCACGAACCTACTGGGCGGCACGGTTGAAGCGGTGCCCTTCCACGAACCCCTTAAGAGACCAGGGTGGCTTGAATCGTTTTTGCCAGTTCGGAGCGGGGGACGGAAACCTGCTCGCCGGTGGCGAGGTTTTTCAGGGCGAAGGATTCGGCTTTCACTTCGTTTTCGCCGACGATCAGAATGTATTTTGCTCCGGCGCGGGTGGCGGCTTCGAAGGATTTTTTCAGGCGAAAGGTTTCGTCGCCGAGTTCGATGACCAAGTCGTGACGGCGCAATTCGCGGGCCAGGCGGGCGGCCTCGGGGTTCATGCCGGGGCCGAGGGGAGCGATATAGGCGTCGGGCTGGCGCAGAATGCCTTCGGCGGTTGCGTTTTCCTGCAACGACATCACCAGGCGGTCTTCGCCGATGGCAAATCCAATGCCGGGAGCGGCGGGGCCTCCGAGAGCCTCCGAGAGGCCGTCGTAGCGGCCACCGCCGAGGATGGCGTTCTGGGCGCCGAGGGCGCCGTGGGTGAATTCGAAGGCGGTTCGGGTGTAGTAGTCGAGGCCGCGGACGAGGCGGGAGTTCAGGGAAAAGGGAACGCCGGTTTTGGTCAGGATTTCCTGCACGGCGTCAAAGTGCTGGCGGGAGTCTTCGCCGAGAAACTGGCTGATGCGAGGCAGGGTTTCGATGATGGGCTGATCGGCGGGGACTTTGCAGTCGAAGACGCGGAGCGGGTTGGTGACGGCGCGGCGCTGACAGTCTTCGCACATGCCTTCGACTAACGGCTCCAATGCCTTGCGCAGGGCCTCGTTGAAATTGACGCGGTCGGCGGGCGTGCCGACGGAATTCAGTTCGAGAGTCCAGTCCTTGATGCCGAGGCGGTCGAGGATCGTGGCGAGCATTTCGAGGATTTCGGCGTCGCGGGCGGGCGATTCGCTGCCGGCCGAGGAGGGACCGATGATCTCAGCATCTATTTGGTAGAACTGGCGGTAGCGTCCTTTTTGCGGGCGTTCACGGCGGAACATGGGGCCGATGCAGAAGAGCTTGTTGAGGCCACGATCCCATAGTTTGTGCTCGATGTAGGCGCGGACGATGCCGGCAGTGGCTTCGGGGCGGAGGGTGAGGGATTGGCCTTTGTCGCTTTCGGCGCGGCCGCGATCTTCCCAGGTGAACATCTCTTTGGCGACGATGTCGGTTTCTTCGCCGACGCCGCGGGAGAAGAGTTGGGTGTCTTCGAAGATGGGGGTGCGGATTTCGTGGAAGTTGTAGGCGCGGAAGACGTCGCGGACGGCGGACTCGACGAAGTTCCAGAGAGCGGTGTCGGGGGGGAGAAGATCGCGGGTGCCTCGGACGGCTTTGATCATGTTGGTTGCATTTCAGCCGTCCCTAACGGGACGGAGGTTCAATTGGGTCGCGCTTACCCGGCGTTGAAACGCCGGGCTATTTTCGGGCGTCCCTAGGGGACGCATGGTGCTGCCCAGGCGTCCCCCACGAACGCAGATGCGAACGCTCTTAACCGAGAGTCAATTCTAGACTATAGGGGTCCCTTCGGCTTCGCTCAGGATGACAGACCCGTGAGGGCGGTGACGGGGTGCGGATTTCGTGGAAGTTGTAGGCGCGGAAGACGTCGCGGACGGCGGACTCGACAAAGTTCCACAGAGCGGTGTCGGGCGGGAGAAGATCGCGCGTGCCGCGGGGAGCTTTGATCATGGAAAATCAGCTTTCAGTCGTCGGACCTCAGGAGCATCGTCAGGTCCGCGGAGTTGTCGGCTTTCGCGGCAGGTCAATGCCATAGGCGCGTTCGCTTCCCTTCTCTACGACTAGCATAGTAAGCAGCGTGCCGGGAAATCCAAAGAAGAACGTCACTACTTTCCAGAAGGCTGAGCCGGTCGCCTGAGCGTGCATTGCGGTAAAGCTGAGGTTGGCGAAGACCCAAACTGCGTCGACGCCATCGTTTGTCGTAGGTGTCACAAGCGCCTCCTCTCGTGTGTCGTGAACGTTTAGCGTTCAGCGAGGTACTCTTCCTTATATCCCAGATAATTTCTGGCGTAGCGCAGGATCATTTCGTCTTCGCCTTTTTCGAGCTTGCGGCGGAATTTGCCGGGGTAGCCCATCCACAGGGATCCGGGCTCGACTACCGTTTTTTCGGGGATCAGGGTGCCGGCGGCGATGATGGAGCCGGCGCCGATCCTGGCGCCGTTGAGGATAATTGATCCCATGCCGATCAGGCAGCGGTCTTCGATGACGCAGCCGTGCAGGGTGACCGAATGGCCTACCGTGACGTACTCGCCCACATAGACGCCCCACTGGTGCTTCATGCCGTGGAGGACGCTGTTGTCCTGCACGTTGGAGTGGGCGCCGACGCGGATCTCGTGGACGTCGCCGCGGAGGACGGCATTCATCCAGATGGAGGCGTGCTCGCCGAGGACGACGTCGCCGATGATCTGGGCGGAAACGTCTACGTAGCAGGTGGCGGGGATCGTGGGGTGCAGGCCTTTGAAGGGTCGAATCATGTTTTTGCGGGGAAATTGAAAATACCACGAGGGGGCGGGTGGAGGTAAGGGGCGGGGGTTCAGCCGTCCCTAACGGGACGGAGGTTCCATTGGATCGCGCGGACCCGGCGTTGAAACGCCGGGCTATTTTCGGGCGTCCCTACGGGACACGATCGGACTTCGAGCAGAGAAAGCACGAGAAATGGGGGCCCGGGTGAAGCTGGTGTCTAGAAAATCCCCACCCTTCGGCTGCGCTCAGGGCAGGCTTTCTCGCGCAAAGAGCGCGCGAGAAATGGGGCACCCGGGGTCTAGGGAGACTTCGCTCAGGATGACAGAGGGGTGGTTGGTGCGGGTGAAGTGCTGGCTTCGCGCTTCTCGTTCCCAGTCCGGGAATGTGGCCAAAAAAGACTGGCTCCGTCACTGAATTGTTTTTCCCAGCCATGCTATACAGGGCTCGGGTTTCTCCTTATCCCGCGCGGAGAGGTATGGCGGTGCAGGATTCAACCCATCTCGGGGAATGGTGTTGGGAAGCGGACCTCAGGGGCTGAAGCCCAGTTTTAGAGGGCGTGCAGCGGCACGACTGAAGTCGTGCCCTTCCCGGTCGTGCCTAGCGCCGTTTATGAGACGGGTTGCGAGCTGTTACAGGCTGGCACTTCTCCGCGCGTTTTTGCTGGCTTGCGTCCGGTTCACGCGGGCTGGGTGGTCCCTCCGAGCTTTCGCGACAAGATCGCGCGAGTTGATCTTGCGATTTGAATCGCACTCAGGGGCGACGTATGACTTCGACGGGGACTTCTTCTTCTCTTTCTTTTTTTCTTTCTTCTTGGGATCACATCCATCGTGAGTTTGTTTTTCGCGTGCTGCTGTGCGTGCTGCTGCCGGCGGTTGGCGGGACGGCGCAGGACGCGGCGACGGGGGCGATTCGGGGGACGGTGGTGGATGCGACGGGCGGGCGCGTGGCGCAGGCGTCCATTGTGGTGGTCAATGCCGCGACCGGGACGCGGTACTCGGCGACGAGCGACAGCGAGGGACGGTTTGCGCTGGAGTTGCTGCCTCCGGGGGATTACTCGGCGCGGGCGGTGGCGCAGGGGATGTCGCCGCAGGTGACGCCGCAACTGCACGTGGATGTGGGCGGAGCGGCGGAACTGGAGTTCCGGCTGACGGTGGCGGGGGCGCAGGAGAATGTTACCGTCTCGGCCGCGCCTGGGCTGGTGGAGACCAAGCCCAGCGCGGTTTCCACGCTGCTGGACGAACGGGCGCTGGGCGACTTGCCGCTCAACGGGCGCCGCTTTTCTGACCTGATGCTCCTCTCGGGAGGCGTAACGCAGGACCCGCGGAGCCTGACTTCGGCGACGAATGGAGATCTTTCGTTTGGTGGGCTGCGCGGATTTCAGAACAGCTTTCTGGTGGACGGAGGCGACTTCAACAACGCGTTTTTCGCGCAGGCCCGCGGGCGATATCGGGCGCCCTACCAGTTTTCGACGGAAGTGGTGCAGGAGTTTCGGGTGTCGTCAAATTCTTATGGAGCGGAACTGGGGCGGTCGGGCGGGGCGGTGGTGAATGTGGTGACCAAGTCGGGGTCGAATCACGTGCATGGAACGGCGTTTTACCATCTGCGGGACAGTTCGTTCGGGGCAGCCGACGCCTTTCTGGCCTTCAAGCCGCACAACCGACAGCAGCAGGCCGGGGGCACGATCGGCGGACCGCTGAAACGCAACAAGGCTTTCTTTTTTGCGGGATTCGATCAGCACATTTTCCGCGTGCCCAACGTGGTGGAATTTCTGGACGGGAGCTCGCGGGTTCAGCCCCAGGCCAGCACCGGGCCTTACACGCCGGGAGATTATGACTCGACCGATGAGACGCTGGTGTTTGCGGCGGCGGCGCGGCTTACGTCGCTGGCGGGGGAGTATCCGGCGGCGCAGATCGGGAACTCGGCGTATGGCAAGCTGGACATCAACCTCACGCCGCGAAACCAGCTGGGGCTGCGGGTGAACACGTCGCGCTACTGGGGGACGAACAATGTTTTTCTCGATCCGGCGAGCCCGGTGACCTACGACTCGATCAGCAACAACGGAGAGGAACTGGTCGCGACGGAGACGGGATCGCTCTCGCTGACCAGCGGCCTTTCGCAGCGCTGGATCAGCCATCTGCGCGCGCAGTTCTCGCGCGACCTGCAGCAGTCTTACAACAACCCGGGCGACCCTGGAAACGCGAGCGACGTGCTGATCAAGATTCCGACGATTCTGGACGGCATGGGACGTTCGAACCTGCTGCCGCGGCAGACGCGGGAACACCGGCTGCACGTGGCGGAGACACTCAGCTTTGAAGGACGGCGCAATTCGTGGAAACTGGGCGGGGATGGGCTGCTGACCTGGATTTATGACTTTTTCCCCAGCCAGCAGAGCGGGGAATTTCTGTTTTATCCGATCAACGTGAACCAGTACAGTTTTGACCCTTGTGACCCGGACTGCCCGCTGAGCAAGAGTAATGGCTTGCCTTTGTCGCCGCTGCGGGCTTATGCGCATGAGGTGCCACGTTATTACCTGCAGAGTTTTGGCGGGGCGGCGTCGCATCCGGACAGCAAGGAGTATGCGGCGTTTGCGCAGGATACGATCCGGCTGACCGACCGGTTTGCGCTGAATCTGGGCGTGCGGTGGGACTTGCAGACGTTTACGAGGGCTGGGTTGGTTTCGACGCCGCTGTTTCCGCCGGTGGGAAAAGTTCCATTCCAGCCTTACAATTTCGCGCCGCGGGCGGGATTTGCGTATTCGTTGGGCAGGACGCGGCCTCTGGTGGTGCGGGGCGGATATGGGATTTTTTATGTGCGGATACCGCAGATTTACAACTCGGCGGGTGGCCACGGACAACGGCGTTACCGACGCGCAGGTGTTTTTGAACAACTCGCGGTACTGGGACCACCAGGTGTTTCCCACGTATCCGAATCCGCTGGTGAGTTGTCCGTTATATGCAGCGAACTGCGGGCTGCCGGCGGGATTTACGCAGGGGGTGACGCATAATGTGTCGGCGTTTGCCACGAACTTCGTGACGCCGCGAGTGCAGCAGGCCAGCCTTACGGTGGAAAAAGAAGTTGCCGATCACACCGTGAGTTTGTCGCTGCTGAATGTGCGGGGCGAACATCTGATCCGGGCGCTGGACGTGAACCTGCTGCCGCCGACGGCTGCGACGTATCCGCTGTTCGATTCGACCGGGTCGATCTTTCAGGGCGGATACTACACGGTGAATTCGTTCGCCACGTGGCAGTTCACGCGGACGCTCGACTGTCCGTGGCCGCCGTGCATTAATGCGCTGGGGCGGCCGATCGCGCAACTGGGGGCGATTGACGAATTTCAGAGCGCGGCTTCGAGCAACTACAACGGGGCGACTCTCTCCATCAATCACCGGGTGGCGCGGGGGACGTACCTGCGGCTTTCCTATACGTACGCGCGGGCCATGGACGACGGCCAGGATGCGCTGGTGGCGGGGCAGCCGGCCACGGTGCAGAATTCGTACAACCCGAGCGCGGAGCGCGGACCGAGCGTGACCGACCAGCGGCAGCGGGTGGTGGCGGCGGTTTCGGCGGAGCCGCATCCGTTTCATCGGGGGCACGAGCTGCTGGGGCGATACTTCAACGACTGGAAGATTTCCACGATCGTGAATTACGGCAGCGGACGTCCGGTGAACGCGACGGTTTCGGGAGATCCTAATCAGGACGGCAACGACTTGAACGACCGGCTGCCCGGGTACAGCCGCAATGCGTTTACCGGGCCGGACTACGCGACGGCTGACTTGCGGCTGACGCGGAAGATCCGGCTCGGCGAACGGTGCAAGATCGAGTTTATGGCCGACGCGTTCAATCTGTTTAATCGCGACAACCAGCGCGTGGCGATCACTTCCAATGGGTTGGTGACGACGGCGTCTATGTTTGTGCCCAATTCGGTAACGGCGGGGATTGCGCCTTATCCGGGGTACTACACGTTGCCGAATAATTTTATGAAACCTAATGCGGCGTTTGCGCCGCGGCAGGTGCAGGTGGGGGTGAAGTTGGTGTATTGAAAAGACCCACCCTCTCGCAAAGAGCGCGAGAAGGGTGGGGCAACCGGCAGGGGAAAGGAACCAAAATGAAGAGAGCAATATTCGTTTTACTGATTCTGGGAATACTGGGTTCTTCTGCGCTTGCCCGTAAGCCAAAGCCAAAGGAGGAAATCACCCCAGAGCAGGCGCAGCGCGATCTGTATGCGTTGCAATTTGCTGCGGAAATAGAACACGACGGCTGGGTGACTGACGAAGCTTCCGCGATGAGTTCAGATTGTGGCTACCGTTGTCGTTATTACGGAAATCATGACTGCTTACGTTTAGCTTGGGACGGCGGAACGGTGGAAGCTGTTGATCGCTTCTTGAGGGGTGAGATTGACCCACGCGGGCCACTGCTAAAGAAATTGGGCTTCGTCGAAGTTGACATACTCGGCTTGGATCCGAGCCGTAGCTATCCTTACGGCATCGTACGCTACATCTTCAAGTGAGCATTCTGCCCAGAAAGTCCGGCTCTTGCCCATAAAGTCGGTAAACTGGCGCCGTTATTGGGCAAAGCACCCTTTCTCGTGGTGGCGCACGGGTGAGATGGCTGCCAAAAGGCGCAAAGACAGACCAGCCTCCTGAAAATCTCCACCCTTCGGCAGGCTCAGGCCAGGCTTACTCGCGCAGAGAACGCGCCGAGAAATGGGGCGCCCGGTGAAGGGTCGGGCAGCGTGGGTTTGTTCAAGTCAAAGTCCCCACCCTCTCGCAAAGGGCGCGAGAAGGGTGGGGCAACCGGCGCCTCGGTGAAGGGTCGGGCAGCGTGGTTTGTTCAAGTCAAAGTCCCCACCCTCTCGCAAAGGGCGCGAGAAGGGTGGGGCAACCGGCGCCCGGTGAAGGGTCGGGCAGCGTGGTTAGTTCAAGTCAAAGTCCCCACCCTCTCGCAAAGGGCGCGAGAAGGGTGGGGCAACCGGCCATCCCTGCGGGCTACGACTGTCTCACAATGAGATATTCCCGCCCGGGGCATGAATGTGCCTGAAATTCATCGCTTCTGCTTGACTTGCGGTTCAATCCTTGTAATAACTATTCGGTCCCACCGGACGAGTTTGGGGGTGTGTCAGTTTGGCAGAAGTGAGGCTTCAAGAGGGAGAATCCCTCGAGAACGCTCTGCGCCGCTTCAAACGCAAGGTGCAACAGGAAGACATTATCAAGGAGGTCAAGCGCCACTCCTTTTACCTGAAGCCCGGCGAGAAGAAACGCGTGAAGGCGGCGCTGGCCCGCAAGCGGGCCCGCAAGAAGACGCGCAAAGAGCAGGACTAATGAGGATACAAGCAGCGAAGAGCCGCTCCTTCCCGGGGCGGCTCTGCTCGATCTGGCCCCCACCGTATTGAGCTGCAACAGGGAGTTTTCATACTGAAAAGATCTTCACTAATATGATCTCCGGCATATAAGCAAGAAAGTCTGTACCCACGCGCCCTTTCAGGCGCGTGACGGGCCGAGTCCAGGGGCAAGTGCGAGGGGGGATGTAGACAACCTGTTTTTTCTCCGGCACCACCGCAGTTCTTTCCCTGCGGGTGGGCGGTGGGAAACGGGCTGAAGGGAGCCATCCTCAATGGAGTTTCAGGACAAGGTGCTGAAGTGCATTGACTGCGGGGGTGATTTTGTTTTCACCGCCGGGGAACAACTGTTTTTCCACGACAAGCAGTTCCGCAACGAACCCAAACGCTGCAAATCCTGCAAGGCCAAGCGGGTCTCCGTGCTGGGCGCGCCTCCGGCGCAGGGCCAGAATTACCGTTACAGCAAGGTCGAGACCCAGGCCACCTGCTCGGGGTGCGGGAAAGAAACGACCGTGCCTTTCCGGCCTACGCAGGGGCGTCCCGTATTTTGTAGAGAATGCTTCCAGTCGCGGAGGACAGCCGCCTCTGCGTGATCCCGCTGCCGCTGCCCGTTAGGGGCAAAGGCGGGAGTGTGTCTGCGGCGCCTTTTGCTGGGTGTTTGCGGCGGGAGAGTCTTTTGAGGTTTGCTGCCAACAGCCCTTCATCGCAGAACACGCGAAGAGTACGCGGAGGAAATCTCCGCCTTCAGGGTTAGACAGAGCCGCTGCTTGGCCGGCCTTGCCGGTTTCTTCCGCCCCTGTGCGCTACCATAGAGACGTGTCCGGATACTACGTAGAAAATTTCGGGTGCCGAGCCACGCAGGCCGACGGGGCTGGGCTGGAGCGCCAGTTCGAGGAATTGGGGCTGGCACGAGCGGGCACGCCCGCGCAGGCCTCGGTGGTGGTGCTGAATACCTGCACCGTGACTTCGGCGGCGGACCAGGACGCGCGCGCCGCGATCCGGCGGGTGCAGCGGCAGAATCCGGGAGCGAGCATCGTGGTGACCGGTTGCTATGCGCAGCGCGCTCCGGAGGAGGTTGCGGCGCTGCCGGGCGTGAGCTACGTGATCGGCAACTCGCACAAGCACCGGCTGGCGCAGATTGCGCTGCGGGCGCCGGAGGCTTTGGGGGCGGGGGGATTTGTTCCGGCGCGGGCGCTGACGTGGCCGGGCGGAAGTGACGATCAGATTTTTGTCTCCGATATTTTTGCGCACACGGAACTGCTGGCTGCGCCGGTCTTCGAGGCCGGCGGTTCTCATGAGGGCGCGCGCACGCGGCCGAACCTCAAGGTGCAGGACGGATGCGACAACCGCTGTTCGTTTTGCGTGATCCCCTCGGTGCGCGGACAGAGCCGTTCGCTCCCCATGGAGCGGATTGTGCGCGAGGTGAATGCGCTGGTGGAGGCCGGTTATCGCGAGGTAGTGATCAGCGGGATTAATCTGGGGAGGTGGGGACGGGACTTAGCCGTCAGCACTCAGCACTCAGCGCTCAGCGAGACCCAACAGCGAAAGGCATCCGGCCTTCGCCTGGCTTCTATGATCCGCGCCATTCTTTCGGAGACTTCGCTCGAGAAGTTGCGCATTTCTTCGGTGGAGCCGATGGATTGGACGGATGAACTCATTGCACTCGTCGCGGGCTGGGCGCGGATTGCGCGGCATGCGCACGTGCCCTTGCAATCGGGCAGCGACGCGGTGTTGCGGCGCATGCATCGCAAGTACCGACCCTGGCACTATCGCGAGAAGATTGAAAGGATACATGCGGCCGTGCCTGCGGCGGCGATCGGGGCTGACGTGATGGTCGGATTTCCGGGCGAGAGCGACGCGGAATTTGAGGCCACGCGGCGGCTGATTGAAGACTTGCCTTTTACATATCTGCATGTGTTCACCTACTCGGCGCGGCCGGGAACGCCGGCTGCGGCCATGCCTCATCAGGTGCCGGTGCCGGTGGCGCGGGAACGCAACCGCATTTTGCGCGAGCTGGCGGCGGAGAAGAAGCTGGCGTTCATGCGAGGGTTTGTGGGGAAGGAAGTTGAGGCGATCACGCTGCGAGCTTGTGGGGCGGAGAGTACCGAGGCGCTGAGCGACAACTACCTGAAGCTGCAGTTGCGCGGACGGCACGAGCCCAACCGATGGCTGCGGGTGCGCGTGAAGGATGTGATGGATGGGGCGCTAGTGGGGGCCCCGACGGCTAATGCCGCAGTTGAAAAATAGGGCTTGTATATCGCAGCGCTGAAGCGCTGCGCCACCCAAAGGCTTGAAGTCGTCTCGTTCCCGGTTGTTGACGCGGTTTGGGGGGCTGCACGAGCGAACCTCAGCGGCTAAAGCCGTGTTTGAAAAATATCTTGCTTATCGCAGCGCTGAATGCGCCACCCAAAATCTGAATTCTTGCTGAAGCGGACGCCACCCCAAAGGCTGCGTTTTCCCGGAGACTATAAGACGCGGGTTTTCAGCCCTCGAGCCCCTGTGCCCTTGTGATCTTCTAGGCGGTTTGAAGGCGGGTGGATAGTTTTTGGAGGAGGTCGGAGGCGGCGTGGCCGGCGTCCTGGGTGGAGAACTCGGGGCCGAGTTCGATGACGGGAACTTTGGCGCAGGCGTCGCGGAAGGTTTTCTCGGTGGCGGAGGCGGCGGTGAGGCCGGGGCCGACGAGCAAGGCGTCGAAATGCGTGACGCGCATCAGGATGAGAGCGTCGCGCAGGCTGCTGCTGGTGTGGACGTCGTATCCGGCGTTGCGCAGGGTTTCGCGGAGATAGGCGGCCACGTCAGGGCTGCGCTCAAGGCAAAGCAGGCTGCGGCTTCCTGGAGCGGCGGGCGCGGCTTGGGCGGGAGTTTTGTAAAACGCGGCCACGGCGTTGTCTTCGGTGTCGTGCGACTCGAACAGCTTGTTCAGATGGGACAATGCCAGGACCTTGCGGATGTGTTCGGGAACATCACAGAGCTTGAGGTCGCCGCGCGCCTGGCGGGTGCTGGTGAGGGCGCGGACCATGGTGCCGAGGCCGCTGCTGTCAATGAAAACCACGTCGCCGAGATGGAGGACGATGGCGCGGCGGTCGCGCAACAGCCAGGCGATGTGAGCGCGGAGGGTTTCGACTTCGCCGCCGGCGACAATGCGTCCCTGGCAGCGGACGATGGTGACCCGGCCTACCTCGCGTGTCTCCAGCAATAGTTTCAGACGGCCTCCGGTCGGTTGGGTGGCGAGATTACAGCGGCTGGCGAGGAGTGTCAAGCGGAAGCGGGCTGCCGGTAGTGTCTTAAGTGTTTGAGACACTACCCGGCCTCTCAGGTCTGCGCAAGCTTCTCGGGAGGCAGGCCGGTTTGCCAGGGAGATCCCTTCGACTTCGCTCAGGGCAGGTTCAGGGCAAATGGGGTGGGAAAGTCCCCACTTCTCGCGCAAAGAGCGCGCGAGAAATGGGGCACCCGTCTGAACTCATTGTCGAGCTTCGCTCGACGGACAGCCGAGGCGGCTGTCCCTACGTGGGTATTCCTTCTGCTAGACTGTCGCGTCTGTCCATTATGGCTGTCATGACTGCGGTTGCAGCGCCGGCTGCGAGCCGCGTGGAGATTCCGGAAAAAACTTTGCTGGCGGGGCTGGCGCTCACCAGCTTTGCGGCGCTGCTGCTGGAGCTGGCGCTGACGCGGTTGTTTTCCGTGGTGCTGTTCTACCACTTCGCCTTTCTGGCGATTTCCATTGCGCTGCTGGGGATGGGGGCAGGGGGAGTGTTTGCCTACCTGCTCAAGGCGCGGCTGGCTGGGGTGGGGACGCGGCCACTGGCGGCGGGCTTGTGCATGGCGAACGCGCTGGTGGTGGTGGTGGTGCTGGAGATCGTGTTGCACAGCCGGGTGGCGCTGGATGTTTCCGGGAAAAATCTGCTGCGGCTGACGGTTTTGTATCTGACGGCGGCGGTTCCGTTCTTTCTGACCGGCCTTTTGTTCTCGGTGGTGTTCGCGCGGGAAACTCACCGCATTCCGCGGCTTTATGGGGCTGACCTGTGCGGCGGATCGCTGGCGTGCTTGGCGGTTGTGCCTTTGCTGAACTGGGTGGGCGGACCGAATACCGTTCTGGCTGCGGGGATTGCGTTGGCTGGGGCGGGAATGATTTGGGCGGAAGGCCGCGCCGCGGGCAGAACTGCGGGGCTGCTGGGACTGGGGCTGGTGGCGCTGATCGGCGCGAATTACTCGGGGCGGCTGATTGACGTGGTGTATGCCAAAGGGATGTTCCGCGATCCGGAGTGGGTGGAGTTCGCGCGCTGGAATGCGCTTTCGCGGGTGGAAGTGGACCGACAGGGGCAGGCCAAGGCGATTGTGATTGACGCGGACGCTTCCACCTACATCATGAACGCGGACCTGGGGCACTGGCAGGGCACGGAGTGGGAGCACAACCTGATGGCGGCTCCGCCGGCGCTGGCCAACGTTTTGCGGCCGCATGGGGAATTCGCGATCATCGGGCCGGGCGGCGGAGTGGACGTGCTGCGCGCGGTGGCGAACGGCAGCCCGAGCGTGACCGGGATCGAGATCAATCCCATTATCGCGACGACGATTATGCGGGGGCGGTACGCCGATTACTCGCTGCATCTTTACGAGCGGCCGGATGTGCATATTCATGTGGGCGACGGACGGTCGTTTCTTCGTTCAACCCAAGAACACTTTGACGTGGTGCAGATGACGCTGGTGGATACGTGGGCGTCAACGGCGGCGGGCGCGTTCGCGCTGAGCGAAAACAATCTTTATACGGTGGAGGCGTTTCGCGAGTATTTCGAGCACCTCAAGCCGGAAGGGATGATCGCGATTACGCGGTGGGAATTCCGGCATCCGCGGGAGGCGCTGCGGGTGGTGGCGGTGGCGATGGAGGCGCTGCACGGGCTGGGCGTGGTGAATCCGGCGCGCAACTTCATTGTGGCCTCGCAAGGGGCGCTGGATGAAGACGGCATCCCGGTGGTGGTGCTGGCGAAGAAGACTGCGTTTACCGCGGCGGAAGAAGCGGCGGTGACCAACCACTTCGATCATTATGCAGAACTCGACCCGTTGTATTTGCCGTCGCAGCCGGGGCGGAATCCGTTTTCGGAGTTGATTGCGAGCAACGATCCGTATGGGTTTGCGCGCGGGTATGCGTACAACGTTGCGCCGGTGAGCGACAACGCTCCGTTTTTCTTCTTTACGCTGAAGGCGGGGCAGGTGCTGGGCGAGCAAGGGCTGCGCGAGGGGATTGACTGGAAAGTAAACCTGGGCGTGCTGGTGCTGCTGCTGGTGCTGGTGATTTCGGTGGTGGCGGTGGCGGCGTTTCTGATTCTCCCTCTGGTGTGGAAAGGCGGGAGGGCGCGGCAATCGTCTTTCCAGTCAGCCCCGCAGTCGGCGTTGCCGTTGTTTTATTTTGTGGCCGTGGGGCTGGGCTACATTCTGGTGGAGATTGCGTTCATCCAGCGCTTCGTGCTGTTTCTAGGGCATCCTACCTATGCGTTGACGGTGGTGATTTTTCTGCTGATGCTTTCGAGCGGGGCGGGGAGCCTGGCTTCGCGGCGGTGGCTGCCACAGACGGAAATGGGGTGGATTCCGCTGGCGCTGGTGGTGGCGATGCTGGCGGTGTATGTAGTGTTTTTGCCCGGGCGGTTGGCGGAGTGGGTTGGACTGGGTTTTGGCTACCGGTTGCTGGTGAGCGGGGCGCTGGTGGTTCCGCTGGGACTGATGATGGGGATGCCGTTCCCGACGGGGTTGAGGGCGCTGGCATCGGCTCCGGCGCCGGAATTTCCGGCATCCGCGGATAACGCCGTAGAGTGGGCTTGGGCGATGAACGCGGCGGCCAGCGTGCTGGGGTCGGTGCTGGCCATGGTGCTGGCTATTCAGTTCGGGCTGAACGTGACGCTGATTTGTGGAGCTTGCGCGTATCTGCTGGCTTTGGGGCTGATGCCGGTCTTGCGGGTGAAAGCGGGTTAGGGGTGGGTCGTCGAGCTGCGCTCGACGGACAGCCGAGGGCGGCTGTCCCCACATGGGTGTTTTGTTGGGCATGGTTTGTCAGCCTGGGTTTGTTATCATGCTGCGATAGGCGTGCGGCGGGCTTCGGCCTCGGCAACATCCGTGCAAAAGTTCATGAGGAAAACAATTGCCTAGCCAGAAACAGCTCAAGTGGTCGCAGCTGAAGGTTGGGATCACGGTGATCGTGGCGAGCCTTGTCTTGGGCTTTCTGCTGTTTCTGATGTCCGGGACTGCCGGGCTGTTTACTCCGAGGATCACCCTCAAGTCTTATTTCGATAATGCCGAAGGTCTGCGCCAGGGCGCTCCGGTGCGGCTGAGCGGTGTGGACATCGGCAACGTAGCCAGCATCCGCATCGTGCCCGACAAGGACAAGCAGCTGACCCCCGTCGAAATCACCATGAAGGTAAGCACGAAGTACAGTTACGGGATGCGGCGCGATTCCGTGACCTCGCTCGAAACGGCCGGAGTGCTGGGGGAAACCTACCTCGACATTAATAGCGGTCAGGCCGTCGGTCCGCCTGTGCAGGACGGAGATACGCTGCCCACGCAGGTGCATCCGGACTTCAACCAGGTGGTGCGGGCCAGCCAGAGCACGCTGGAGAACATGGACGCGCTGCTGAAGCGGGCTGACCGCATCCTGGCGTTTGCCGAGAGCGGCAAGGGGTCGCTGGGGAAACTGATTTACGATCCGACGCTTTACAACCGCTTCTCGTCCACCGTGGCGGAGTTCCAGAAAATCGTGGAACAGGTGGGAAGCGGCGAGGGCAGCCTGGGACGGCTGATCAGCCGCAACGACGCCTATGAGAAGTTTCTGGCGACACTGGACAAAATGAATGCCGTGATTGACGACATTCAGGCGGGCAAGGGCACGGCGGGCAAGTTCGTGAAAGATCCGTCGCTCTACAACAACGCCAACGACACGATCGCGAATATCAAGAAGCTGACCGAGGACATCAACGCGGGCAAAGGCACGCTGGGCAAGCTGACCAAGGATGAGGAACTGGCGAAGAAGCTGGACACCACGATTACCAAGCTGTCGCAGTTGACCACCGAGCTAGAGGCGGGGCAGGGCACGGCGGGCAAGCTGTTTAAGGATGAATCCCTGTACAACAACGCCAACCAGATGCTGACCGAGACGCGGGACCTGGTGAAGGCGATCCGGGAAAATCCGAAGAAGTATCTGAGCATCAAGCTGCACATTTTCTGAGGGCGGGATGCCACCAAGGCTAGTCCCCACTTCTCGCGCAAAGAGCGCGCGAGAAATGGGGCAGCCGAAATCGAGTCAAAGTCCCCACCCTATCCCGCCAAAGAGCGGCGGGATAAGGGTGGGGCACCCGCATCTCTTTTTCTCTGGCCTGACCTTCAGGGGCTAAAGCCCGGTTAAACTAAGGTCGCAAATCGCAGCGCTGAAGCGCAGCGCCACCCAAAATCAAGCGCGAGGTCGAGTTTTTCAGCAGCTACTAATGCACCCGGCAGTCGGCTTCGCCCGACCGGACAGCCGGAGGCGGCTGTCCCCACATGAGCTCCCACGACTTCAGGCACGATCCCGGGTGTGATATTGTGCGAGTTCCGGAGGCGCGGCGGTCATGGCCCCGATTCTTCTCTGGCTCATTCTTGTCCTTTGCCTGCTGATCTCGGTGGTGAAGTACCTCATGGGGGTCATCATGAGGATTTCGTTCCCCAGCGCAAAGGCCCGCAAGGACTACGCCTACGAGCCCACCGTGAGCGTGCTCATGCCCTGCTACAACGAGGGCAAGACGGTCTACGAGACGATCGAGAGCATTAGCCACAGCGACTATCCGAACCACAAATTTGAAGTGATTGCGCAGGACGACTGCTCGGTGGACGACAGCTACGAGTGGATGCGCAAAGCCCAGCGCGACTTCACTAACATTCGCGTGCGGACGGGGCGGAATGAAGTCAACAGCGGGAAGGCCCGGTCTGTCTGTAATGCGCTGCAGCATTCCACGGCGGAGGTCATCATCTCGATCGATTCGGATTGCATTTTCCATCCGGGGGCGATTCGGGAGCTGACGGCGTGCTTCGCCGAACCGCGCATCGGTTCGGTAGGGGGCAGAGTCGGGGTCAGGAACCCGAACGACAGCATAATCACCGCCATTCAGACGGTCATTTACTACTCCGCGTTCCAGCTTTATAAGATTCCGGAGAATTGGACGCGCAGCGTGTGTTGCATCAGCGGATGCCTGTTCGCCATCCGCCGCGAGTTGCTGCTGGAGATCGAGCCGGTGATCCGCTCGCGCCACTGGTTCGGGATTCCGGTGAATCAGGGGGAGGACAGGTTCCTGACTCATCAGACGCTGCTGCGCGGGTATGGGACTTACATCAATAATGACGCACTGTGCTGGACCACGGTGCCGAACACGCTCCCGGTGCTGTTCAAACAGCAGTTGCGGTGGCGGCGCAGCATCGTGCGTGATTTTTTCTTTACGCTGAGAACGCTGCCGCAACACATCTGGAAGCTGCATCCGAATACGGTGCTGACGCTGGTGTTGACTCCGGTGGGGGCGCTGGTTGGGCTTCTGGTGGTGGTGACCATGCTGACCGCGGACCCTTTGGCGTGGGCCGGGCCGGCTCCGCTGATCACCGCGCTGGGAATTGGAGCAGTTCTTACCTGGGTGATCAAGAAATATAGCGCGCAAGAAGCGGTGGCCCATCCTCTGGCGTTTGGAGCTTATGTGGCGTGGTCGCTGGTCAGCAGTTTGTTTCTCACGCCCCTGGCTCTGTGCACGATGGATTCCGCCGATTGGGGCACGCGAAGCAAAAAACAACAGGCCAAAGAACAACAAGAGGTGCCAATTGGAAACGTCAGTTAATCCGCCATCTCCGGAGACTCCTGCCCATGCGGCTCCGGCTGAGAACGGGAAGGTTCCGGCCAAGCAATCTTCGTTTGGGCAGGATCTGCATTACAAGCTGGTGATTACGCTGTACCGGATCTTTGCCGTCATCGTGCTGTATCTGGTGCTGGCGGGAATTGTTATCTATGCCTTCGTGATGGGCTTCTATGCGGTGAACAGCTCGTGGGCCGCGCCGGTCATTCTTTCTGCGGTGGACGAGAAGAGCCTCGATTTCCGGGAAAAACTGGTGACCAGCCAACAGACCATCGAAGATCTAAAGGTGGACACACAGAAACTTGACAGCGGCGTTGCCGAGATGAAGAAGCACCGCGCCGATCTGCTGAAGCTGGAGCCTGAACTGCAGGCCGCCATTGTGCGGGAGCGCACACACAATCGCGCCACGGGTCCGGAACTGGCAACGCTGGACCGGCAGAAGCAGGCCGACAATCTGAAAACGCAGAAAGTACTGGCGCAGCTCAAGGAAGTGGAATCGAACATCAATAAGGACCTGGCTGCCGGGTTGATCACACAAGGCGACGCGGCGACGCAACTGGCTGCGCTGAATACGGCGCAGGGCGCTTATACCGACAGCAGGATTGCCGAAATCCTGCTGACCGACAGCGTTCTCGACAAGACCACCACGGGCACGAACTCGCTGGATGTGCTGGAAAAGCAGGCGGAGTTGCGGTCGGAGGTTGCGCAACTGGACGTCGCCATCAATGTGGCCGAAAACCAGCATCATGAAGAGTCGCGACAGATAGATCGCTTAAGACAGGCGATCATTACCGCCAAACAAAGCCCCTATTATCTGAATGCAGCCGGGGGCGCGACGTTGTACTTCGCATTCGTTCCGTATGACAACCAGGCCAACGCCGTGGCCGGCAGTCCGGTCTTCGACTGCTACCTGAACATGGCCGTGTGCCGCAAGGTGGGCACCGTGAAACAGATATTCCCGGGCGAAGAGCAAGCCATCCACCCTATTTTCAAGACCCAGATTCGCGGCTTTCTGGCGCAGATGAATCTGGACCATCCGGAGTCTGCGAAATCGAGGACCGTCTTCCTGGGCCGCAAGCCGATGCTGTTCTAACGCTGTTTTCGTGTTGGAAGCCGCTTTGAGGAACTGTTCTGAAGGAGAAAAAAGAAATGCGCCGGAATCGCTGGATGTCTGTGCTGGCCTCAGCCCTGTTGATGATCGCCTCCGGCTTTGCAGCCGACCTGAAAGACCAGATGGCCTACTGCTCGTATGTGATGGAACAGGCGGAAGCGCAGCGGGACCTGCTGCGTACGCCGATCGCGGCCGCCGGCATGACGCAGCCGGAGACGGGCCTGCCGCTGCAACTGGTGGGGGGCGCATCGCTTGGCCTGTCGGACCTGCGCAAGGCCGGCCTGACCATGGATGCGGCGCGCAAGAACTGCGAACTCTACAAGGCCACGACCGGAGCCCAGCAGGACATTCAATATGCTCTGGCCAGCCTGGAGAAGGAAGCTCTGCGCAACCGGCTCGTGCTGATCGAACAGGCTTTGACGTCGCTCGATGCGCTGATGGAAAAAACCTCGAAGATGGTGGAGGCGCAGAACGCGACCCGTCTGATGCTGTTCACGCTGCAGACCACGAAGATCAAGCTGGACGCGGACCGCGCCGATACGCAGCTGAAGATCGCCGCGCTCTATACTCCTCCGCTGAGCGACAAACCGTTGAAAGACCTGGTCGCGGAAAAACAAACCGGCGAAGCCAACGAACAAAAAGCGCTGGATAAGTTAAGCCGGCAGAATAACTGGGATGTGGCGCTCTCGGTGGGAGTGCATCAGCAGGTCAATCCGGTGGCCTATGGCGCGCAGCCCTACGGTGCGGTTTCGATCAACTACAATCTGGCGAGCCGGGCCATCAACAAGCATCTGGATCATGCGGTGGACGCCTATAACGAATGGAAGAGCGTGCAGGAAGGCGACGTGGTGCGGAACATGGAAGTGCTTCGGCAGCAGTTGGTGGAAAGCGTCTCGGCGCAGGAGGCCAAACTCAAGTCCATGCAGGAAGAAAGCAAGCAGATTGAGAGGAATCTTCAGCTGATGGGTAATCCGGACACCTCAGCGGCGTTTGACTTCCACAACCAATTGACTGCGGCTCAACTGCTTCTGCAGATCGAGACCGGCGATGCCGGTTTCAGGATTGACCGGGTGCGGGAATACCTGGCGAAGAATTACTGACGGAGCCGGTATTGACACGATTGTGTAGCTGTCCCCACCCTTCGGCTGCGCTCAGGGCAGGCTTTCTCGCGCAGAAGGCGCGAGAAATGGGGCACCCAAAATCGAGTCAAAGTCCCCACCCTTATCCCGCCAAAGAGCGGCGGGATAAGGGTGGGGCACCCGCATCTCTTTTCCTCTGGCCTGACCTTCAGGGGCTAAAGCCCGTCAAACTAAGGCCGCAAATCGCAGCGCTGAAGCGCTGCGCCACCCAGAATCAACGGGAGGCCGATTTTTTCGGTAGCCTGCCCCCGGTTATTCGGCGTGGTTTTCAGCCGTCCCTAGCGGGACGGATGTTCCGAAACGGATCGCGTTTTCCCGGCGTTGAAACGCCGGGCTATTGTCGGGCGTCCCTCCGGGACACGTTCCACTCCGCGCGCAAAGAGCGCGCGGGAAATGGAGCACGCGGGGTTGTCAATGTCGCCGGGCTTGGCCCGGCTGGACAGCCCCTTCGACTCGCTCAGGGCAAGCGGGGGCGGCTGTCCCCAGATGATCTTTCTTGGTGTTTGCCGATTTAGTGTTCGCCGAGTCCGAAGACGGAGCCCACGAGCAGGATGGTGAGCAGGCCGAGGGAGATCCATCCGTATTTGTAGTCTTTTTCGCGGAAGAACAGGAAGCAGGCGACCATGACGCGGACTACCGGTGTGGCCAGCATGAGCAGTACGCCGGTGCGCTCGATCTGGAGCGGGATTTTTCCGGTGACGAACAGGCCGTCAATCAGGCCGGCCAGCATGACGAAGAAGCAACTGAAGGCGCCGATGCGCAGCACCATGGCCACGGCGCGGTCGAAATCGGGTTCGCGTAGCTGACTCATAGCGACGCTTGACTCACTCAAACCCCTGACTCACATCCACCCCCGCAGCAGGTGCAGGAACAAGTGTGCGGAAAGATAGAGCATGATGGCGACCAGCAGATAGACGACGACCTTGGTGTGAACGCGCGGGGCCAGGCGCGCGCCGAGGAGCGATCCCATGAACACGCCCACGGCGAGCGGAGCGGCGTACTGCACCAGAATGTCGCCGCGGCGATAGTAGACGATGGCGCTGGCGGCCGCCGTCACGCCGACCATGAAGTTGGAGGTGGCGGTGGCGACCATGAGCGGCACGTTCATGAAAATGTACATGACGGGGACTTTGATGGGGCCGCCGCCGATACCCAGCAGTCCGGAGAGCGCGCCCGCGACCAGGGAGGCGCTCAGTCCCAGGGGATAGCGCTTCGGTTCGTAGGGCGGGATGACGGTTTCGCCGTTGGCCGGGGGAGCGGGTTCGTCCGCGGTCTTTACTTTGCCGCCACGGGTCAGGATGATGATCGCGCTGTAGAGAAGGAAGCCGGCGAACAAGCCTTCGAGAGCGTTGCGGTTGAAGTAGCCGACCAGATAGGCCGTGACCGCGGCGCCGAAGGAGGTGGCGAGTTCGAGCGTCATGCCCAGGCGGATGTCGGTGGTGTGGCGCTGCAGGTGAACCGAGGAACTGGCGGCGGAAGTGGTGATGACCGCGACCAGGCTGGTGCCGATGGCCTGGCGGATGGGGATGCCGAAGTGCAGCGCGAGAATGGGAGTCAGCAGCACGCCGCCGCCGATGCCGGTGAGAGCGCCGAGTAATCCGGAGCAGAAGCCGAGCACCACGAGGAGGAGGATTACCACGCGGGGCGGAACCTCAGGGGCTGAAGCCCAGGCATTTGTCGGGGCCGAACAGCACGACTAGCGTGGTTGCTGGGAAAGTCATGCTGCTGGAGCGGATGTCCCTCGGCGGCTAAAGCCGGCTTTGGAAAAAAGTGACTTATCGCAGCGCTGAAGCGCTGCGCCACCCAAAAGCAAGCCGCCCGAATGCAAGCCGCCCCAAAGCAGGTTACCCAAAGGAGAGTTCGGACGGGCAAGCTAGGACACCGCCCGGGGCTGCGCGGCGGCGTCGGCATGCTCGTGCGCGTGATAGCTGGAACGGACCATTGGTCCGGACTCGACGTGGCGGAAACCGAAGCGCAGAGCCTGGTTCCGCAGATAGACGAATTCCTCGGGCTGGTAGAAGCGGGCGATGGGCAGGTGATCTTTGGAGGGACGCAAGTATTGGCCGACGGTGAGAATGTCCACGCCGCGGGTGCCGAGGTCGCGGAAGACCTCGACCAGTTCTTCGGAGGATTCGCCGAGGCCGACCATGACACCGCTCTTGGTGACCATGCCGGGGGAAAATTTCTTGGCGTTTTCGAGGAGCGCGAGCGAACGCTCGTAGCGCGCGCCGGAGCGGACCGCGCGATAGAGACGCGGCACGGTTTCGGTGTTGTGGTTGAGCACGTCGGGCCTGGCGTTAAGCACGATGCGGAGAGATTCTTCCAGGCCCTGAAAGTCGGGGATGAGGACTTCGATGCGGCAGTCGGGAGTGAGTTGGCGAATCTCGCGGATGGTTTCGGCGAAGATTTTGGCGCCGCCGAGGTTGTCGTCGTCGCGGTTCACGCTGGTCACGACGGCATGTTTCAGTCCGAGCGTGGCGACGGCTTCGGCTACGCGGCGGGGTTCTTCCCAGTCAATGGGCTCGGGGCGTCCCTTGGGGACGGCGCAGAAGCCGCAGCGGCGGGTGCAGATATCGCCCAGCAGCATGAAGGTCGCGGTCTTGTGGTTCCAGCACTCGCCGATGTTGGGACACTGGGCGGATTCGCATACGGTGTGCAGGCCGAGTCCGCGGGCGAGTTTTTTCAGATTGTGGAAGTTGTCGCCCACCGGAGCCTTGGCCCGCAGCCACTGCGGCTTGGGCGCGCGGGGCGGAGGGCTGAGCTCGATCTGAATCAGTTGGGAGGGCGCGGACATCCTTTCGATTCTATCAGTTCAGGGTTTGGCGGCGGGAGGAACAGATGGATCGGTCTGGACGCTTAAGGACAAGAGCATAAACCACGAAGGACACGAAGGCTCACGAAGGGGTTCGCGACATTTCAAGCCCGCTATCTTCCAAGAAGCAGTCGTTCGAGGACGGGACCGAGGGCCAGGGCGGGAAGGTAGCTGAGGGCCACCATCGTTATGAGGCAGGTGGTGAGCAGGGCGCCGAACACAAGAGAATGGGTGGGAAGAGTTCCCAAGGTAGAAGGAGTGTTTCTCTGACGACCAAAGAGAGCCGCCAACGCCAAGGCAGGAATCGCGAGGCCAAACCTGCCCACCATCATCGCCAACGCGGTGGTGAGGTTGTAAAACGGAGTGTTGGCATTGAGACTGGCAAAGCTTTGGCCGTTGTTGGCGAAGCAGGATGTAAAAGCGAAGAGAATTCCGGTGAAACCATGCGGGCCGGTGTTGACCGTGAGCCCGGAAAGTCCCGCGCGGGTGCTCACGGCAATCGCGGTGAGCGGGAGAATGACCAGCGGCGCGGCCAGAGCGTAGAGCATGATCATTTTGTTTTCGGCGGGCCCTATTTTCTTTCCTAGATATTCGGGCGTGCGCCCAACCATCAGTCCCGCGAGAAACACGGCGATGGCGGCGGCCATGACCATGCTGTAAAGGCCGGTACCCAGACCTCCGAAAACGAGCTCGCCGAGCAGCATGTTGACCAGCAAGATCATGCCGCCGAGCGAAGTGTAGCTGTCGTGCATGGAGTTGTTTGATCCCGTGGCGGTGTTGGAGGTAACGACCGCTGTGAGCGCGGAACTGCCAACGCCGAAGCGCACCTCTTTGCCTTCCATGTTTCCGGCAGAGATGTTTCCGGCAGAGACGTTTCCGGGGGACTGGAGGCGACTATTTCGCGCATCCACATTTACAAGTTGGGGACTCTTTAGTTCGAAGTGATGGACGAAGACCAGTCCGCAGACAAAGAGCAGCAGCATCACGCGGTAGAGAAGCCATCCCTGGCGAGGCTGGCCCACCATCCGGCCGAAGGTGTTGGTGAAGGCCGCGGGGAGGAGCACGATGGCGAGCATTTCGAGAAAGTTTGTAAGCGGCGTCGGGTTCTCGTAGGGATGAGCGCCGTTGGCGTTGAAGAAGCCGCCGCCATTCGTGCCGAGATTCTTGATGATCTCGAGTGCGGCTACCGGACCCTGCGGGATGACTTGATGGACGCCTTCGACGGTGGTGGCGACCGCGTAGGGGCGGAAGTTCATCGGCACACCCTGGCAAACCAGCAGCAAGGCGCCAATCAAAGCTCCCGGCAACAGGATCCAGAGCAGGGCGCGGGTCAGATCCACCCAAAAATTGCCGAGGGTGTCGGAGAGTTGACGGGCAAGGCCGCGGATGAAGGCAATTCCCACCGCCAGCCCCGCCGCGCCAGCCAGAAAGTTCTGGGCGCAGAGTCCCGCCATCTGGCTGAAATAACTCATGGTGTTTTCGCCGGCGTAGGCCTGCCAGGTTGTCGTAGTGGAGAAGCTGATGGCCGTGTTCAGAGCCAGGTCTGGGGACAACGGCGTGGTGTGGTATTGGGGGAAAAACCAGGGAAGAAACTGCTGCATGCGGAGAATGGCATACAAGAGGAGCGTGCCGGCGACGCCAAAGAGAAGGAAACAGGTCGCGTACTCCTTGCCGGTCATTTCTACGTTGGGATCTACCGCGGTGATGCGATAGATCAGGCGCTCAACTGGAAGGCATAGGCGATCAAGGGAGGTCGGTTGCCGGGAGAAGACCCGTTCCATGTATCCGCCCAAAGGCTTTACCAGGGCGGTAACGATGGCCACAAACAACACGTATTGAACTGCGCTGTAGAGATTCACCAGCCCTGCTTGTGCTGCCTAAGACATTCTAGTGCCGCGCGGGTGTGGTTGAAAGGAAACATCCCGACGGTAGAGTCCGCAGCTTGTCACCCCACCTCCACCAGTCCGTAGGTGTGCTGCCAGCGGGCGCGCATGTGGACGAGGGCGCGGCTGATTTCTTCGGCGGAGATTTCGGAGTTGGGGCCGGCGATTACGGCAGCGGCTTCGCGTTTGGCGGCCTCGAGCAGTTGGGCGTCGCGGATGAGATTGGCGACGCGGAAGCTGGGCATGCCCGCTTGGCGGGTGCCGAAGAATTCTCCGGGGCCGCGGAGTTCGAGATCGAGTTCGGCGATCTTGAAACCGTCGTTGGTGCGGACCATGGCGTCGAGGCGGCGCTGGCCTTCTTCGGTGACTTTGCCGCCGGTCATCAGGACGCAATACGATTTGGCGGCGCCGCGGCCGATGCGTCCGCGGAGTTGATGAAGCTGGGCGAGGCCGAAGCGCTCGGCGTGCTCGATGACCATGACCGTCGCGTTGGGTACATCCACGCCGACTTCGATGACGGTGGTGGCGACCAGAATCTGCAGCTCGCCTTTCTGGAACATGCGCATGACCTGGTCTTTGAGTTCGGGGTCGAGGCGGCCGTGCAGTAATCCCACTTTCAGGTCGGCGAAGGTGTGGCCACTCAGTTCGCGGTACATCTTGATGGCGGCTTTGAGTTCGGACTCTTCGGTTTCGGAAATTACGGGATAGACGACGTAGGCCTGATGCCCGGCGGAAACTTGTTTGCGGACGAAATCCCAGACCTTGGGCGACTGGTCGTCGGCGATGCATTTGGTGACGATAGGAGTGCGGCCGGGGGGGAGTTCGTCGAGGATGCTGAGATCGAGATCGCCGTAGAGGGTGAGGGCGAGGGTGCGGGGGATGGGGGTGGCGGTCATGACAAGGACGTCGGGCTCTGGCGGGGCTTGGGGTGGGGTGTGCCTCGCTGCGCTCGGCTGGACGGCCGAGGCGGCTGTCCCCACGTGACTGTCTTCGCTGGCTTCAGCCGATTTTTTCATTAGCTTCAGGCGCTGCATTACTCCGAAGCGATGTTGCTCATCAACGATGACCAGGCCTAGTTTGGCGAATTCCACTTTTTCTTCCAGCAGGGCATGGGTGCCGATGACGAGCTGGGCGTTGCCTTGGGCGATGTGGCGGCGGATTTCGCGCTTGCGATCGGCTTCGAGCGAGCCGGTCAGCAGCACGATGCGGTAGCCGGCGCTTTCGAGAATGCGGCGCGCGGAAAAATAATGCTGCTGGGCGAGAATTTCCGTGGGCGCCATGAGCGCGACCTGGCAGCCGTTTTCGATGGCGATGATGGCGGCTTCGAAGCCCACGATGGTCTTGCCGGAGCCGACGTCGCCCTGCAGCAAACGGCGCATGGGATAAGGTTTCTCCATGTCGGCGGCAATTTCCTTCAGCACCCGTTTCTGGGCGGCGGTGGGATGAAAGGGAAGGATTCTGCGGATCGCAGCGCGGACCTTGTCGTCGAGTTGAAACGCGATTCCGGTCTGTGCTTTCTGCTGGCGGCGCTTGAGTTCCAGTCCGAGCTCGACGAAAAAAAGCTCGTCGAAGATGAGGCGGATGTGCGCGGGAGTGCGGGAAGATTGCAGCTGCTGCAGGCTCTCGCCGGGTTCAGGCCAGTGCACATTCCACAAGGCGGCGCGGGGCGGGATGAGGCCGAGACGGGCGCGGACGACGGCGGGGATGGGGTCGGGCAGGTCGGGCGTGAGATTGTCGAGCGCGGTGCGAATGGCGCGGCGAAACCAGCGCGGGGTAAGGCGTGCCTGCCCGATGGATTCGTAGATAGGAACGATGCGGCCAATCTCGAGGGACTCGGCGGCTTTCTTCTCGGCGTTTCCAGCGCCCCCGTTTTCGCCGGCGTCAGCGTCGCCCAACATCTCATACTGCGGCTGGATGATTTGCAGTTCCCGGGTGCGCTGGTCTTCCTCTACTTTGCCGTAGAGAGCGATCATCTGGCCGGGTTTGAATTTGTCCTGGAGATAGGTGGCGTGAAAAAAGAGGCAGCGCAGGCGGCTGCGGCCCTGGCCGACGGTGAGCTGGAAAATCGGCATGCGGCGGGTGCGGAACAGGCCGGAGTTGCGCACTTCTCCGATCACCGTAGCCATTTCGCCGGGCCGAAGTTCGGCGATGCCGCGCGGGTTCAGGCGGTCTTCATAGCGAAAAGGCAGATAATGGAGCAGGTCGCCGACGGTGTGGATTCCCTTGGCGGCGAGGACTTCGGCGATGCGCGGGCCCACGCCTTTTACGTACTGCACCGGAGTGGAGAGTTCGACCATGAATAGGGTTTAGTGGAAGTCCCACGCTTTCGCAAAAAGCGCGAAAGGATGGGGCACCCAGCATTCTTCGAGCCCGCAAGAATGGTAGCAGGAGGCGGGGGATGGCCGCCGCAGGGACCGGGGAAACCGCACAGGAGATGCACGGTGTCTAAAACACCAGTGTGGGTGCAATTCATTGAGGCGCTGGTCGGGATCGTGCTGGGAAATGTGGCGTACTTTCTGCTTATGCCCTCGCTGCCGGTTGTTGCCCGGCACCATCGTTTCCACGTGGACCTCGGCACGCTGGTGGATTTCTGGTTTTGCCTGGTGGCGTATGGGGTGATCCGGACTGCGCGAAGGTGGAAGTGAGGGGGTTTCGTGGGTCAAAGTCCCCACTTCTCGCGCAAAGGGCGCGCGAGAAATGGGGCACCCAAACCGGAGTCAAAGTCCCCACCCTATCCCGCCAAAGAGCGGCGGGATAAGGGTGGGGCACCCGCATCTCCCCCCACCCGCATCTCTCCGCACCTCATCTCTCCCCACCCGCCACATTTCTCCACTCCGCCAGCCCAGGCCGGTTACTTTGGGAACCTCGGTGGTTCTCGGTTCCCGACGATAAAATCGTTTGGAATGGCGAAAATTGCGGTTTTGTACGAGGCCGGCCAGGCTGTGCTCTCCACCTTTGATCCGGACGAGGTGCTGCAGCGGATCCTGGCGATCGCGCGAGACTATTTCCATCTGCAAAACGTGGCCATCCTGCTGTTCGACGAGGAGGCGCAGCAGTTGTGTGTGCGTTCGCAGATCGGGTGGGACGAGGGCAAAGACAAGGTTTGTGTGGGCCACAACGAAGGCCTTACGGGAGCCGCGCTGGCCAAGAAACAGCCGGTTTACGCCCCCGACGTGAGCCAGGACCCGCGTTATATCTGCGCCGCGCAATCCACACGCTCGGAACTGGCGATCCCGCTGATGGTGCGGGAGGACGTGGTCGGGGTGCTGGACTGCCAAAGCGACCGGCTCGACCACTTTGACCACGAAACCATTGAGTTGCTGACGCTGTTTTCAACCCAGGCTTCGATCGCGCTGCAAAACGCCCGGCTGTATTCGCTGGAACGGCAGCGGGCGCGGCAACTGGAAGCGATCAACACCATCGCCCAGCAGAGCACTGCGGTCATGGACCTGGAAGAACTGCTGGCCCGGGCTTGTCTGGTGATTCAACAGGCCTTCCAGGTGCACCATGTCTCGCTTTTCCTGCGAGAAGAAGGCGAACTGGTGCTGCGGGCGCATAAGGGGACGCTGACGCCGTGCATTCCCCTGGGCGGACGATTTCCGGCGGGCGAGGAGCCCTGGTCACGGGTTCTGGGGGCGAGCGGCGCGGTTCTTGAAAAAGACTTGTCTCAGAAGCCCGAGTCGTTCCGGCTATTCGCGGAAGCGGCCTCGCGCATGAGCATCCCGCTGATTTCGTTTGGGCAGACTCTGGGGGTACTCACGCTGTTCAGCTCGGACCCCAACGCGTTTCGCGAGAGCGAACTGCAGCCGCTGGAGTCGGTGGCCGACATCTGCGCCAATTCCATCCAGAACGCGCACTACGTGGAACGGGTCAAGCAGCTGGCTTACCTCGACGGGCTGACCGGCATTTTCAACCGGCGCTTTTTCGAGATGAGGATCATGGAGGAAATCGATCGCTCCCGCCGCTACGGAACCTGCATCGCCGTGGTCATGGCGGATATTGACCAGTTCAAGAAACTGAACGACGAGTTCGGACACCTGCTGGGCGACGAAGTGCTGCGGCAGGTTTCTTCGGTGTTTCATCAGAACGTGCGCAAGATTGATGTGGTGTGCCGCTACGGCGGGGAAGAATTCGCGCTGCTGCTCTCCCAGGCCAACGCGCAGCAGGCGGTTGCGGTGGCGGAGAAATTGAGGAGGCTGATAGAGGGCTGGCAGTTTCCCGGCGTGCCGCGCCCGGTCACCATCAGCGCCGGAGTGGCGGCTTTTCCCGAGCATGGGGCCAGCCGCGACGAAGTGGTGCGGGCGGCCGATAACGCGCTTTATGCGGCGAAGCAGATGGGACGGAACCGGGTTTGTCTCAACATGCGGGTGCGCGCAGCTTCGACAGGACTGTAGTTGCCTCAGGGGCTAAAGCCCCCATCTTCATTGGCTCTGGACGGCACGGCTAAAAGCCGTGCCCTTCCCAAAACCTCCTAGATGTCGGCCGAATTGCGGCTCCATACTTTCTGCATCTGCTCCAGTTCCTTCTTCATTTGTTCTTGCTGTTTGCGGAACTGCTCGCGCTGTCTTTCGGACTGGTGACGAAATTGCTTCTGGGCCTGGCAGAGCGATTTGCGAGCTTCCTCGGCGGACTTGCGGGTATATTCGGCGCTCAGTGCCAACGTCTCGGGCTGTATGCGGGCAAGTTCATCCTGCAAGTTACTCAGCTCGACCGCGGACTCGGCCAGCAGTTCCGGGTTATCGAAGCTTTCCTCGTCCAGAAGCTCGCCGGATTCCTTGCGCTCGGGCAGAGTCAGATTCAGGTTCTGTTCCTTCTTTTCTCGGACCACGCCCACGTTCAGCGAACCGCCGTTGCGCGACCGCACGGCGTGGGTGAAATCGCTGGTGTCATGCACGGACTGATCGTTGACCTTGACGATGACGTCTCCGGCGCGGAAGCCGGCTTTCTCGGCGCGGCTGCCTTTCTCGACTGAGCGCACCAGCACGCCGTTGCCATTCTTTACACCGAAGAACTCGCCCAGTTGCGGGGTGATGTTCTCCACGGTGAGTCCGCTGCGCGCCGAAGAGCTGACCACCACCATGTTGAAGGCGGGTATGTCCATTTCGGGCAAGTGGATGTCCGGAATCTCGATATGGAAATCCTTGGTCTTGGGGCCCATAGCGAACTCGCTGTGGCGGTCGGCCAACTGCACTTTCAGGGTCATGGGCTGGCCATCGCGGCTCAAGCCGAGCGTGACCACGCGGCCGGCCGGGGTTTCGTGGATCATGCGGCGGAGTTGAGCCGCGCTTTCGACCGACGCGCCGTTCATGGTGAGGATGACGTCGTGCTCCTTGATGCCGGCCTTGCCGGCAGGAGCATCCTGGTCCACCATGGTGACCTCAGCGCCCTTTTCCTCTTTGAGCTTCAGGTTGCCGAGGCGCTCGGTGGTCACGTCGGCGATGTCCACGCCCAGGTAGGAACTGGTGCCGCCTTCTTCGCTGGAAAACACAAGGGGCTGACTCCCCGGCTGATCCAACGACCAGTTCTGGGCGGCATGCGAAAAGCTGAGGAGTAACGGCAACAAAACGATGCTGGTTAAAACGTATTTGCGCATGGTCATTTCCCTCTCGAACTTTCTCTCTAACTCGCTCTCGAACTCGCTCTCGAGTTCAATTTCAGCGGCTGACGCGCTTGAAGGTGATGTCGCCACTCGCGGTATGCACTTTCAAGGTCGGCCCGCCGCCGTTCAGCTTTCCTTCCGCATTCAGCGCCCTTGGGCCCCACGTGTAACCCGACTTGTCGGCATCGCTGGTGATGCGAAGTTCCGTGAAGTCGGAAGTGATCCGGTGCCCATTGCCGACGTCCACGCTGGCGCGCACGTTGAGGGCTACATCGGAAGCGATGAAGACGGTGATGTCGCCGGCGGAGGTTTCCAGATCGGAGTCCTTGCGCTCGCCGCCGGTGTTGAGCAACTTGACTACGATTCCGCCTGCGCCCGTTTCTGCGTGGGCGGATGGCACGCCGTCAAGTTCGATGGTGCCGCCGCCGGTTTGGGCGTGAACGTGCCCTTTGGCCGACATAAGCCGGATGCCGCCGCCACCAGTGTCAATGTCCGCCGGACCGCCGATGTCGCCCAGTTCGATGCTGCCGCCGCCGGTGGACGCCTTTAGCTTGCCGTTGCAGTGGTGCACTACGATGCTGCCTCCGCCGGTCTCAATGATTGCGCCCTGCGCTCCGGACTGAATCTCGACGCTGCCGCCGCCGGTTTCAGCCACGACCTTGCCGTTGGCCTGGCGCACTTCGATCGAGCCGCCGCCGGTGTGCAATCCCATGTCGCCGGCGATGGTTCCCACGTCAATGGAGCCGCCGCCGGTTTCCGCGTTGGCTCCGCCGCCGACGTCATCGAGGTGGATACTGCCGCCGCCGCTTTCGGCGTCCACGTGGCCGGTCACCCCGGTCGCGTCCACGCTGCCGCCTTCGGTTTCCAGCTTGACCAGAGCCATCTCGCGAGGAACATCAATGGAAAATTCCGAAGAACAATGGCGCGGACGCTTTCCACCCTGCCAATCGCCCACGATCCAAGCTGTGTCCCCCTTCACATAGGCGGTGACTTTGTACTGCTCGAACTGGCGGCGCGCGTCCTGCTCGGAAGAATTCCCAAAACGAGTATGAACAACATAATGGATGCCCTGCTGCTGCCCGCCACGCACCACCACCGAGCCCATGTCCACCTTCACCCGCAGGTTCTTGACCGCGGCGAGAGCGCCGCTGATCTCCTGCCCCCAGCCCCCGCTTTCGCGGGAGACGCGAGTCTCCTGAGCCAGCGCCAGCGGTGCCAGCAGAGCCAGCAGGCCGGCGATGCCCATCCATGTTTGTCTGCGTTTCAAAGTAATCACCTCAGTTCACCTTGCTTCAATGGCGAATGTTTCTGTAGCACCGGGACGGCGGCGCTACTCACGTTCCTCGAGTGTGTTTCACAAATGCCTTTCAGCTCGGCAGGCTCGTCCGGCAGGGGCTAAAGCCCGCATTTTCCCCGCCCTAAACGGCACCCTTCGGCTTCGCTCAGGGCAGGCTCTTAAAGCCGTGCCCTACCCAAAACCGATTTGTGAAACACGCTCTAATCAATCTCGGGCAACTGCGCCAGCAGGGTGCGGGCCTGCGAGCGGATATACAAATTCTGGTCCTTGGCGGCGAGGGTCATGAGCACGCCGCGCACGCTGCCATCGGCCTTCACCGGCTCCAGCATGCGCAACGCCTCGGTCCGCACTCCGGGATTCTGGTCGTTCACGAGTGCCTGCAGCAGGCTGTCGCGGACGCGCGTATCGTCCTTCACATACGGGCCCAGAGCGTCGAGCGCCTTGAAGCGGACGCCGGGGTTCGAGTCAGACTGGAGGGCCTCGATCAGGGCCTCGCGGAACTGGTTGTCAGTGGGTTTCTGCGTCAGCAGGCCCACGGAATCCATGCGCACGCCCGAGTTGTAATTGTTGCGGGCGGCATAGAGCAGCAGTTGCTGGATGCGCTGGTCGTTCAGCGATCCCTGGGCCTCCTGGGTGGAGACGGTGTTGTACTTGATGCTGATCTGATTGGTGCCGGGCTCCTGCGTGACCGACTGAATGCCGGCGATGGAGGCTTCGGCAACCGGCTGCGCGCTCACGGGCACAGAACCCGGCGCTCCGTGCAGCAGAAGCATCTTGTATGTGGTTCCGACTCCTCCGGCGAAGCCGAGGATCAGAATCGCCGAGGCCAACGCGGGGGAGAAGCGCACCTGGCGCAGCCAGTTCGCGGGATCGAACGCCAGACGGTGCCAGAAACTGCCCTGCGGAGCGGTCTCCAGCGCCTCCTGCAGGCGCATGCGCGAGGCGGCCAGCAGATTGGGGGTGGGATCGGCGGCGCGGTCCTGGGCCAGCAGGGCGTGGAACTGCTGCTCCGCCTTCAGTTCGGCTGCGCAGTCAGCGCAGCGGGCTACGTGCTGCTCCAGTTCGTGGCGGGCGTCGTCGGCCAGCTCGCCGTAAACCTGGAGCACGATATTTTCGCGGACCCATTCGCATTTCATAAGTGCACCTTCAATAACTTCAGCAACTTCGACCATCGAGCGCCGGGCTTCGCCCGGCTGGACAGCCGAGGGCGGCTGTCCCCACATGCTCATTGCTTCCCCACATGTTCATTGTTTCCCCTGCATGGTTCGTGGTCGTCATCTCATATCCGCCAGGGCGCCGCGCAACTTTTGCGTGGCGCGGAAGAGGGTGTTCTTGGCGGTCTCTTCCGTGGTATGCAAAATCTCGCCTACCGTGCGCAGCTTCAATCCGTGGTAGTGCTTCAACTCAAACACCATGCGCTCGCGGGGCGTCAGCTTCTCCAGCGCCCCGGCGATCCGCGCGCCCAACTGGCGGCGCAGCAGGTCGCGCTCCGGATTCGCTCCGGCGCGCGCGTCGGGCACCTGGTCGAGCAGACTGTACTCGCCGCCGTCGGCGTCTTTCGCGACCGGCGCCTCTTCCTTGCGCACGTTCTTCTTGCGCAAATGATCGAGACACAGGTTGGTCACGATCCGGTAAATCCAGGTGTAGAAGGAACATTCGAAGCGGAAGCTGCCGATGTTCTTGTAGGCCTTGAGAAAGGCGTCCTGATAGACGTCCTGGGCGTCGTGCTCGGTCCCGGTGAGGTGGAGAGCGAGGCGCAGCACCGCCTGATCGTAATGACGAACGAGTTCCTCGAAGGCGCCGCGGTTACCGCGCTGCGCCTCGCGAATCAGCATCGTGTCGTCTATGCGACGATCTTGACTTTGGCGATCTAACCCAGCCATGCGGCCCCGCGCGGGGTCCTGGTTCTCACTGACTCTGTCTACTCTCTCACTCTTCAGTTTCGAGTGGGCCCGTTCGCCAATCGCAAGTGTGACTGCCCATGCATCGGCCGACATTTCGTGTCCTGTCCTCTGCGTGTTCCGGGGTACATGCTGTATCCGGTCATGCACAGGAATAGACGGCTAGTCAGTGGAACCGTGAGCAGGAATTATAGGCCCGGAGGGGATTTTTGGGGGGCCTAGGTGATTCTGGGGCAAAGGTTTAGGGGGAAACAGAACATCGGAACTTCGTTGCAGAACGGCATTTGGCAAGGCAAATGCCCTGCGGAGTGTGCATCCTCGCTCGCGTAAGAGGAGAGAAGGCGGACCGCCGTGATTGAACCTAACCGCAACGTACTCATGTCATTGGGACTTCCGCTCGCGCTCGGCCTGATCGTTGGCGGCTGGGCCCTGGGGGCCGAGATTAAGGCGACCCGATTGAGCGACCGCTATGTCACCGTGAAGGGACTGGTGGAACGCCAGGTGAAATCCGATCTCGCCGTTTGGCCGATCAGTTACAAGGAGGCTGGAAACGACCTCGCTTCCGTGTACGAGAAAACTGAAGCGGACAAGAAAATCATCCTCCAGTTTCTGGACCAGCAGGGCATCAAGGCGCCCGAAATCGAACTGGGAGTGGCGCAGGTTGTGGACACCCAGGCCAATGAATACAGCAACGGCAACCGAGCGCCCTACCGTTACATCGTGGAGCAGCAGATCACGGTGCGCACTTCACGCGTGGATCAGGTGGCGGCAGCGGCGCAGAAAACCATGATGCTGGTGCAGAAAGGAATCGTGCTGAACAGCAATCCCGGCCGGGAACTGACCTACAAGTTCACCGGCTTGAACTCGATCAAGCCCGACATGATCTCGGAGGCAACTCGAAATGCCCGTGCCGCGGCGGACCGGTTCGCATCCGATTCTGGCAGCAGGGTAGGGGCGATTCGGCAGGCCAATCAGGGAGTGTTTTCGATTTCTCCGGCGGGAGGAAGCGATCCAGACGAGGCCGGCGCTGAGGGGAATTTGAATGCGGATGGAAGTCTTATGAAGACCGTGCGCGTCGTCTCATCGGTGCAGTACTATCTGGGGCAGTGACGGGAAACATGGCTGGCCCGAGCGGGAGCCCGGGCCAGCGCTTAACTCATTACTCCGCGACCGCTTCCTTCTCGATGACTACCTTCAGGTGCGCGGTCACGTCTTTGTGCAGCTTGACCGGGACGGTGAACTCGCCCACCGTTTTCAGCGGCTCGTGGAGCTGGATCTTGCGGCGATCCACGTTGAAGCCCTTCTTGACGAGGCCATCGGCGATGTCGCCGGAGGTGACTGAGCCGAAGAGCTGATCGCTCTCGCCCGACTTGCGCTGGAACGAGACCGAGACGCCCTCAAACTGTTTGGCCAGTTCCTCGGCCTGGGCTTTCTCCTTGGCGGAGCGGCGCACCGAAGCGGCCTTCATCTGCACGATGACGGCCTTGTTGCCTTCGTTGGCCTCAATGGCCAGCTTGCGCGGCAAAAGAAAATTGCGCCCGTATCCTTCCGCGACTTTCACTACGTCACCGCGGGAACCGAGCTTGGCTACGTCTTCTTTGAGAATGACTTCCATGGTAGCTCCAATCAAAGATCAAATTCTTTCGCCCCGGATTCAGGCGGATTCACACGGATAAACCAAAACGATTTCAAAAGGGTTATCCGCGAATCCGCGTTTGATCCGTGGCCAAGGTCTAGCTCGCGCGCCCGGCGAACGGCAGCAAGGCGATGTTGCGGGCCTGCTTGATGGCCGACGACAGACGGTGCTGATGCGGCGCGCAGACGCCGGTCAGACGCCGGGGCACAATCTTGCCGCTCTCGGCGACGAACTGGCCGAGCAGGCGGTAGTCTTTGTAGTTGATGTCTTCGATTTTCTCGGTGCAGAATTTGCAGACTTTCTTGCGCCGGAAAAATTTGCGGCCGCCCTCGCGCGGCGGACCGCCGGGACCGCGTCCGCCGCCGCCGAAGCGCGGACGGTCGCCGCCTGGACGATCTCCACCTGATCGGGGGCCTTCGCTCGAACGCGGCCTCTCGCTGGGGGCCGATTGCTCTGGTGCTTTTGTTTCGTCAGCCATAATTCTCCTGTAAAGTCAGTGGCCAGTGATTAGTGATCAGTGGCCAGTCAAATCGTTTCCGCCCGCGACAAACTGGCCACTGGTCTTTGTTTACTGATCACTGACCACTGGCCACTTGTGCTTTAAACCGTCGCTGGAGCTTCGGGCGCCGGTGCCGCCGGTTCTTCCGCCGGGGCCGCGGGTTGGGCGCTTACTTTCTTGCGCGCGTCGCGGAGCTTCTTGATCTTGTCCAGCCGCTTCTGCTCCTCATCAGTGCGAACGGTGAGGAACTTGATCACAGGCTCGGTCACGCGCAGGCGGCGCTCCAGTTCGTGAATCACGGCGCCTCCGCCCTCCACCACCAGCAGAACGTAAAGGCCCTCATGGAAGCGGCGCACGGTGTAGGCCAGACGGCGCTTGCCCATCTTGTCCACGCGCAGCACGGTTCCGCCCGAGGACGGCACGACCGACTGCAGCGTCGAAATCAGTTTGTCGAGGTCTTCGTCCGTCATGTCGGGCCGGACGATGAACATCAGTTCGTAGGTACGATTCATTCTCTTCTCCAAATCCTTGGCCACGGATCTTCACGGATTTCACGGATAAACCGAGAAACGTTAATGGTTCTGATCGGTGTAAATCCGTGTCGATCCGTGGCTAATCTTCTTTCCGGTTGAAGCGGTTCATGGCCGCCGCCGGACCCTCTTTCAAAATCGCCTTCACCGCTTCCTCGGCGGTGTCGAGAATTCCGTCTACTACCTTCAGATCGGCCTTGCGCATGGGCGCGAGCAAGTAACTCTCGCCGTCGGATATCCTGCGCTCCGGCGCCACGCCAATCCGGATACGCAGAAAATCCTGCGTGCCCAGCGCTCCGATCACCGACTCGATGCCGTTGTGTCCCGCCGAACTGCGGCGCGTATGAATGCGCAGCGTGCCCAGCGGAAAATCCAGTTCGTCCTGAATCACAATCAGGTCCGACTCCGGCTTCGCTTCGTACTCTTGCACCAGCTCCCGCACCGAGACGCCGCTCAGGTTCATGAACGTCTCGGGCTTGGCCAGCAGCACCGGCTGATCGGCAATGACAGCCCGCGCCGTCAACGCCCGGCACTGCCGGTTCCTGACTTCCACTCCCAGGTTTCCGGCGATGCGGTCAATCGCCAGAAAGCCGAGGTTATGCGGCGTGAACTGGTACTCGATACCGGGATTGCCGAGACCGACGATCAGTTTCACGCCACCATCCCGAACCATGTGGGGACAGCCGCTTCGGCTGTCCGGGTTGTGCGGGGACCCGTGCTCGAACCGGCCGCCGAGCTTCGCTCGGCAGGACAGCCGAGGGCGGCTGTCCCCACATTACTTCTTCTCCTTCTTCTCGGCCTTCTCCGGCTTGGCCGCTGCTGCAGGCTCGGCGCCCTCTTCTCCCTCGGCCTCCTGCTTGCCCTTCTTGATGACTTCGGGCTCGGCCGGAGCCGCCGCTTCCGCCGCCACCGCTTCCGGCGCAGCCACGACTTCTTCCTTCACCGAGGTCACGTGGGCCACGGGCTGGTTGGGGTCGCTGATGAATTTGAGCTTTTCCGAGTGCGGCAAGTCCGAAACGCGCAGCACCATGCCGAAGGTGAGGTGCGCAACGTCGGCATCAATGTGGCTGGGGATGTCGGCGGGCAGGCACTCGATCTCGACTTCGCGCAGCATCTGTTCCATGATGCCGCCCTCCTGCTTCACGCCCGCGGCGTCGCCCTTCAGCAGAATGGGCACGCTGACCTTGAGCACCTTGTCCATGGCGATGCGCTTCACGTCAATGTGCAGCAGCTTGCCTTTGATGGGCTCATACTGCCAGTCCACGATCATCGCTTTGGTGACCTCGGCCTTGGTGCGCTCGCCGCCGTTGAGGGCGAGATCGAAAATGGTGTTGTGGCCGGTCTCGGAGTGCAGAATGCGCAGTACCTGCCGCGGATCCACGCTGACCGGCAGCGAGTCCTGGCCCGCGCCGTAGACTACGGCCGGAATTTTTCCGCCCTGGCGCACCCGCCGGGCATCGTTCTTGGTGCCCGACTCGCGGGCTTGCGCTTCCAGTGTGTTGGTTTCCAATGCAGTCGCCATAAGATTCAAATTCCTGTCCAAGTATTGGTAGATATCTATATGTTTCAAAGTTTCACGTTCCAAGGTTTCAAAGACCTAGGCCACCCGCTTGTCTTTGACACTTTGAAACCTCGAAACTCTGAAACCTGCCTTAGATGAACAACTTGCTCACCGAAGTTTCTTCGTGATTGGCCTGAATGGCGCGGCCAATCAGTCCCGCAATGGAGAGGACGGTAATCTTTCCTCCCTTTTCCGTTCGCGCCGCGTCGGCCTCGGCGTTGAGCGGGATGGTGTTGGTGACCACTACTTCCTTGATCACCGAGTTGCGGATATTCTCCACCGCCGGCCCCGACAGCACCGCGTGCGACGCGCAGGCATGAACCGAAGTCGCACCATTCTCGATCAACGCGTCCGCGGTCTTGACCAGTGTCCCGGCCGTATCAATCAAATCGTCGATCACCAGGCACGTGCGCCCGTTCACATCTCCGATGACGTGCATGACTTCGGCCACGTTCATCTCGACCCGGCGTTTGTCCACGATGGCCAGCGCGGCATCCACTTTCTTGGCGAAAAACCGCGCCCGCTCCACGCCGCCCGCATCCGGCGAGACCACGGTCAGATTGGGCAGGTTCAGCTTGCGGAAGTGATCCACCAGCACCGGCGAGGCGAACAGGTGGTCCACCGGGATGTTGAAAAAGCCCTGCAACTGCGGCGTATGCAAATCCACAATCAGCGCCCGGTGCGCCCCGGCGGTGGTCAGCAGATCGGCCACCAACTTCGAGGAAATCGGGCTGCGCGGCTTATCCTTGCGGTCCTGCCGAGCATAGCCGAAATAGGGAACCACCGCCGTGATGCGCCGCGCCGAGGCGCGCTTGAGCGCGTCAATCATCAGCAGCAATTCCATTAGGTGCTCGTCCACCGGGCGGCACGTGGGCTGCATCACGAACACGTCGCAGCCCCGGACGTTCTCCTGAATCTGGACGTAGCACTCGCCATCCCGGAAGCGAATCACCTGGGCCTGTCCGCGCTGCATTCCGAGAAAGTGGCAGACCTCATCGGCGAGGGGCTCGTTGGCCGTGCCGCTGAAGATCTTGAACTTGTCGTCGGTCCGCGAACGCTGCTTCCGCTCCGTTTTTTCGTCGGTCACGGGTGGACTCTTCTTTTCGACCTTCTCGGTCGGCTTGTCGGTCGGCGTGACTAAAGTAGCCATGGTTTTTGTCTCTGGGCTCCTGGCCTTCAGTTCTTACCGTTCTCGTCCGCAGTTCCCAGTGTTCAGCGGTTTTGCTGGCAACTGGGTACTGGCCACTGACAATTGATCTTTGGCTGGGCCGCTAGGATTCGAACCTAGACAAAGTGCTCCAAAGGCACTTGACCTACCATTAGTCGACGGCCCAGTACGACCATTGTTGACTGATGAATGGTGATTGTTGAATGAACCCCCACGGGGGCTAGATTCATTGTCATTCAACCAGCAAAAATCAACAATCAAAAATTCATAGCCGCCGTCAGCCCGTGCCGTCAGTCCGCGACCATCCGCTTCCAGTACGACCGCCTGGTCAGCGTTGCTGTCGCCTGGGCCGTCCAGCCTTGCTTCCGCAGTCTGGCCGCCGCCCGCGCTGCCGCCGCCCGCGAGGCGAACAGCCCGTAGAGCGCGGAGCCGGAGCCCGACAACGACGCATACTTCGCGCCCGCGCGCACAAGCGCACGCTTCCCTTCACTCAGCTCGGGATATTCAGGAAAGACGACTTGTTCGAAGTCGTTTTCAATCCCGGCCCGGACAAGCGCGAGAAGCGGGTTCTCGGCCCGGCCCCTTACAAAAGGAGCACCGGAGGAACGCTTACTCAGCCACGCCGACAAGCCGCGACCAAGCTCATTCATTCTATCGGAGGGATGGGATGCCGTCAATTTGGACTGAGTTAGGGCCCCCGTGCCACATAGGCGATCCCATGCCGCAAAGGCCTTCGGGGTTGAAACTCCTACGTCCGGAGTCACCACTACGCAGGCCATCGCCGGCAGGTCCGGCAGAGGATACACCTGTTCACCCCGGCCTACGCCCAGCACGGTTCCCCCCACCAGGAACAGCGGCAGGTCCGACCCGACCTCGGCGGCGATGCGCAGCCTTTCGGCGGCCGGCATGGTCTTTTTCAGAGCCCGCTCCAGGCCCAGCAGTGTGGCGACGGCGTTGGTTGAAGCTCCGCCCAGGCCGCCCTGCACCGGCAGGTGCTTCTCGATCTCGATGACCACACGTCCCTTTGCCCCGAGAGCCTGCATCGTCTTTTGGGCGATGAGGTAGCAGGTATTCGTTTCGTCCGTTGGCACACGCGAGTCGGGGCAGCGGATTTCGATTCCGCCCCCCGGCTCCACGCTCACCCGAATCACATCATGCAGAGCGATGGTCTGATACACGGTCAGCAGTTCGTGAAATTCGTCCGGCCGAAAGTCGCCGATGCGGAGGCCGAGATTGATCTTGGCGAATGATCGCACGGTGACTGTCATGGAGGGATGATTGTAAAGTCTGGATTGCAAAATTACGATGGTGGCTCCAATCCTGCGCTATTCTGAGCAGGCCATGCGACATTTCGACCCTTGGGGGTTGCTGCCGGTTCTGCAGGACGTAGCGCTGGTGCTCATCGCAGCCGCGGCAGGCGCTTGGGCCTGGTTCAAAACGCGCCACGCTCACTCCTGGCCTTCCACCCAAGGGACCATCATCAGCGCCCAAGCGCAGGTCAGCAAGGATTCCTACATCGGACGCTGGGTCGGTAACCTCACGTACACCTACGTCGTTAACGGAGAGTACTACTCAGGCTTGCACAAGGTCCGTGCGCGCAGCGAGCGTGGCGCCGAGAAGAAGATAGCCGGCTGGAAGGACCGCATGGTCGTGGTGCGGTATTCTCCAGACAAGCACGACCTCTCCGCCCTGTTGAAAAGCGACCAGCCGGGCGGACAACTGGGAAATTGAAATGCGGTTGCCGGTTGATTCGCCGCAGGGGGATTGTGACCTTCGTTTCCTCGATCCGAGTTGTGTTTTTTTTGACTTTTCCATGTTGTTGGTTTATCCGTGGGAATCCGCGTGAATCCGCGGCGAAAAGAAGTTGACCTACCCCCGCCGCTTGTAAAGGATGGCGAACTCGAATCCCGTATTCGGGGGGAACAGTTCCGCTACTTTCCGCAGGCGCTCGGCTAGCGCGGAGGGCGCCAGCAGCGGGTAGTCGCGCTCGCGCAGATCGTAGTAATCCACGTCCAGATACAACGACAGCAAGTAGATGGAGATGGTGTCGGAAAACGTGGCTTGCAGATATTCGTTCTTGAAGCGATCGCTGTCGGGCCCGCCGGAGGTGGCCAGCTTGCGCGCCTCCCAGGCGTCCATGGAAGTCTCGCCGCGCACGCCCGCCGTGACCTGGCTCCATGCCAGTTCACTGAACTCGCGGGAGACTCCGGCGCGCTCCACCAACGCGTGGCCCACGTTGATGTAGAATTCGAAGGCCACGGAGAACTTGTCGTCCATCAGGCGGGTGGAGATGAAAACGCATTGGGAATCGCCCAGATTGAGGTTGCGGTGGCAGACGGCATTGTCGCTGAGGGCGACGTCGTAGCGGTCGGCGATCAGAGTTTCCTCGCCCTGGCTCACGGCCAGCGGGACGAAGTAATAGGCCTTGCGCTGGAGCGCGGCGGCGACCGGCGTGGGGACGGCGGCGACCATGCGTTCCAGGTCAAACGAGTTGACCGCGATCTCGCCCGCCGAGGCGTAGCAGATTCCATTCGGCGCCTGGGATACCGGCGTCAACTGGACCACTTCCGCGGGGCTCCGCGTAATCGCTGGGGCTGCCTGCGACATTCAGCCTATTCTACACACAGCGCGCCGGCATTCCGGCATAGCGGAGCCAATTCGCAGTGGTACAGTGAGTTTCGACAGTCTGCGGTCCCGACTTAAGGCGTCATCCTGACCGTAGCCGTTTTTCAGGCGGAGGGAAGGATCTCGCGCGCATCGAGTCGTGTCCGGAGAGGATGCACGGGAGATCCCCTTCGGCGCGCTTCGCTTGCTCAGGGCAGGCTCTCGCCCCGCCGGTAAGAGCGCGGGGCTTCGGGATGATGCATCCCGTTTATCGGACGAGCAGTAGAATGGATGCAGAGTTTATGGCGTCTGCCCCTGCATCCCGCCCGCCCCGCTGGTACGGCATCCCGCTGCGCGTGGGGTTGATTACGTTCCTCGGAACGCTGATCAGCTTTGCCGTGAGCCTGCTTTTGGCCATCCTGGGGACCGCGGTGGTCTCCGCGCTGCGCGGCGCGCACCCGGACATGCGGATCGCTTACCGGCACGTCGCGCTGCCCATGGCGCTGACCGCGGGCGGCATTATTTTTGTGGTCGCGGTGGTCATGGAAGTCCGCTATTACCGGCAGAGCAAGACGCTGTCGGCGATTGAAAGGATGGGCTAGAGTGCCGCCGCGGATTGCCATCCCCATGCCGCACTCGACCGACCGCGAGTACGGCGAGCGCGCCATTCCCCAGTATGAGCGGGCCGTGGAACTGGCTGGCGGCGTGCCGGTGCGCATTCCGCTCGACCAGACGCCGGCGGAAGTGATGAAGATCGTCGCGCAGTGCGACGGAGTGCTGCTGCCCGGGAGCAACGCCGACATTGATCCGTCCCGGTTCCAGGCTGCGCTGTCGCCGCGGACTGCGCGCGCCGACCTGCGCCGCGAGGCGGTGGACGATTTCCTGTTGCACGATGCCTATGAGCGGCGCAAGCCTGTGCTCGGAATCTGTTACGGACTACAGAGCCTGAATGTCTATCTCCGGGGATCGCTCATCCAGCACATTCCGGATTTTCTGCCGGAAGAAACGCGTGCGAAGGTGAATCACGAGGCGGGAAAGAAAGTGGCGGTCGCGCACACGGTGGAGATCGAAAGGGACTCCGATCTGGCACGGATTGCGAGTTGCGGGAATACCTCAGGGGCTGAAGTCCGCATGAATAATGAGGAGGGCGGTATCGCAGCGCTAGAAGCGCTGCGCCACCCAAAATCGGGGCTGCGCCACCCAAAATCGGATCGCATAAAATCACAGCCGGGGAGCAGGTTGGTTGTGCCGGTAAATTCTTCGCACCATCAGTCTGCCGACGCTATCGGTGAGGGACTGCGCATCGTGGCCCGCTGTCCTGACGATGGCATCATCGAAGCTCTGGAAGGGACGGCGCCCGATCATTTCGTGCTGGCCGTACAGTGGCACCCGGAGCGCTCGGTGGATGACGACGAGCCGTCGCGCGCGATTTTCCGGGCGCTGATCGAAGCGGCGGCGCTGCGCCAGGGATGAAATTGGAAGATCTGAGATCCGAAATCTGAGGCCTGACGTCCACGTCAGGCCGCGCGCGGTTACTTTTTTCGGCGGCTTGCTTTCTTTGGCGCTTTCGGCGCTTTCTCCAGCAGCACGACCACGTGGGCGATCGCGGCATTCTCGGTGTTGAGTCCTTCCGGCGTCTTGGCTTTCAGCCCGACACAGTCGGAGTGCACGCCGAGCAGCTCGGCTACGCGAGTGCGGATCGAGGCCGCGTGCGGGCCGATTTTGGGAGCGGCCAGAATCAGGCTGGCGTCCAGGTTGGCCACGGCGTAACCGGCGTCGTGCACGCGCTGCAGCGCCTCACGCAAGAAGGTGACTGAGTCGGCGCCTTTCCATTTCGGATCCGACGGCGGAAACAGCGCGCCGATGTCGGGCGCCGCAATCGCGCCGAGCAATGCGTCGGTAATGGCGTGCAGCAGCACATCGCCGTCGGAGTGTCCGCCGAGGCCTTTGTCATGCGGCAGCATGATGCCGCCGATCCTGAGCGGAACGCCGGTGTGGAATTCGTGCGAGTCGAAGCCGTAGCCGATGCGCGTCGTTGGTCGTTGGTCGGTGGTCGTTGGCATGATGTGGTTAGAGTTGATCCGCGTTGCTCCGCGGCGAAAACGGTTCTTCTATTCCCTTAAATAGAACTCTGCCAGATCCATGTCGGACGGCGTGGTGATTTTGATGTTCCTGGGCGAGCCCATGACTACCGCGACTTCGTGGCCGGAGCGTTCGGCGAGCGAGGCTTCGTCGGTGCCCATGAAGCCGTCGGCGGCGGCTTCGTCGAAGGCCTTCTTGATCACGCCGTAGCGGAAGCCCTGCGGGGTCTGGGCAAGCACCACGCCGGCGCGAGGGATGGTGGCCCTAACGATTGCGCCTTCAGAGGTGCGTTCGACCTGCTTGACCGTATCCACCGCGGGCAGTCCGGCGATAGCGGCGCCGTACTTCTTTGCGGCCTCGATCACTTCGTGGATGATTTCTCCGGTGACCAACGGGCGCACGGCGTCATGCACCAGCACAATATCGTCGGGGGCGGCGGTGATTGCGTTCAGCGCGTTCTGCACGGATTGCTGGCGATGCTCGCCGCCGATGACCAATTCGACTTTCTTCCCACGGAGGACCTTCGCTTCTTTAAGGAGACGCTCGCGGAAGCCTTCGATTTCGTTTTCGCGCAGGGCGATCCAGATTTCGCTGACGCCATCCACCGCGGCGAACTTGCGCAGGGTGTGAATGAGGATGGGTGTGCCGGCCAGATCGGTGAACTGCTTGGAGGGATGGGGCTTCCTGGTTTTGGCCGTGGCGTCCATAGCGCTGGGCATGGGCGCCATACGCGTTCCCAACCCGGCAGCCGGAAGAATAGCGACGACCTTCATAGCGGGCTGCAAGTATACGAGCGCCGAAGAGGGAGTTCAAATCAGGGAAGGGTTCGGGTGGTGTCTTAAATGACGTTAAGAGACTACCAATGACCCGTTGCGAGGGAGATCCTTCGCTGCGCCTGAAGAACGGCTACGCTCAGGATGACGCCCCTGTAAGATGAGCTACCCCGCTTCCATCTTAAGTCAGCTTCATGTCGGCCACTGAATCGCCATCCCGCCCTGCGGGTGCAGTCCGATGGCCAGGCCTCCCAGAGCACGAACCCCGACGGCGAGTCCGCCCACGGCCACGCCGCCGATCGCAACGCCACCGACAACCACCAGGCCCAATGTGAGTCCGCCGATGCCGATGACGCCGAAACTGAGGCCGCCGATCGCAATGACTCCGGCTGCGATTGCACCCACGGCAATGATGCCAACGGCCACATCGCCCAGCGCGATCACGCCGACGGCGCGGCCTCGATTTTGCTGGGACTGAGCGTCCGGTCCAAATGCGATGCAGATTACGGGGATGTCGCCGATGGCGGCTTCTGACTGATAGCGCATGATCGAACCTCCCCCGATAACTGCCCTCCGATACTACCCACCGATACTACGGAGAAGGCTTGGTTTCGGTTCCCGGAGGTCCGGATGTACCCGTGCCGGCTACCGCCACGGGTACTGGCGGGGCCGGCACCGGCACAGCCTGGCGGGAATAGGCGGCGCGCTCGTCCCACTTGCCGAAGATCATTTTGCCGGCGGTGGTCTGCAGGACCGAAGTGACTGAGACGTCAATGGTCTTTCCGATCATCTTGCGCGCATTGTCCACGACCACCATGGTGCCGTCATCCAGGTAGGCCACGCCCTGGTTGTACTCCTTGCCTTCCTTGAGGATGAAGACGCGCATGGTCTCGCCCGGCAGCACGATGGGCTTGAGGGAATTGGCCAGTTCGTTGATATTCAGGACTTCGACGCCCTGCAACTGGGCCACCTTGTTCAGGTTGAAATCGTTGGTGATGATTTTGCCCTCGTAGAGTTTGGCCAGTTCGATGAGCTTGAGGTCCACTTCGCGGATGGCGGGAAAATCATCTTCCACAATCTGAATCTGCAGGTTGGCGACTTTCTGCAGGCGCTGCAGAATGTCGAGCCCGCGGCGACCGCGATTGCGCTTCAGCGAGTCGGAGGAGTCGGCCACCAGTTGCAGTTCGCGCAGCACGAACTGCGGGGTGACGATGACGCCGTCGAGAAAGCCGGTCTCGGCAATGTCGGCAATGCGCCCGTCAATGATGACGCTGGTGTCAAGAATCTTGTAGCTTTTCTTGCCCTGCTTTTCGCCGCCGAAGATGCCGCCGAGGGCCGACAGGTTGAGCAGATCGCCCTTGTTGGCCCCGACAATCAGACCCACGTAGGCCATCAGAAGCATGACCATGATCTGCAGGAAGCTCTGGGTGTTGCCGGGAGGCACGCTGCTGCGGATCACCAGCGCAAACAGGTAGGCCCCGCAGATTCCGAGAAGGCTTCCGATGGCAGCGCCGATCAGGCGCTTGAGGCTGACCGTCCGCAGCTTCCATTCGAACAGGACGATGGCGGCCCCGATCAGGGCGCCCACACCCGCGTCGCGGATGGGAGAGAGTCCGAACGGACTGATCAGGTAGCAGGTAACCGCGACGACGACAACAAAAAGAAGACGAACAAAGATAATATCCACGGCAAACCTCCCCGCGGATGCAGCTCCGCCACCCCACCTGGCGAGATGCACCCGTGCCGGTTCCGCGCCGCCCCCGGCGGGATCGGCCTTGCGCATGCGGAGCGCGCATGAATGAGGGAAGAAACTGCGCCCCGTCCCGGCCCTGCTGGGGCTTGGCCGGGCGATCAGTAAGCCAACGCCCAAAGTATATACCTGACGGGAAAGGGCGGCGAAAATCCGGGGGGATTGCACGGGCGAGCGTCCGGGAGGCCGGATCCTACGCCAACCTGGGTAAAGCATTGTCAGTTTTGGGCTAATCGGACTCGCATCGCGCAACTTTCGCGTCCGGGCCGGCTTTGTAGGGGTGTACAAACAGAAATGAGGCGCCCCGTGAAGAAGCTCACACTCGTTGTTCTGCTGGTGTTCTCCGCGCTAGCCTGGGCAGGCTCTGAACCTAAGCCGGCCGACTACCGCGTTAACGTCCACGTAAGCTCGTCGCGCTTAACAGAGGGATCTATAAGGTTGAAAGTGATCATCGAGGGGAAGAAATATGAACTGCAGGGTCTGGGGGGCTCCTTAATCCCGGCGACTATAAGGCAAGGCTGACTCGAGATGACCACAAGAACGCATACGAGACTAATTGTGTGTACGAGTTTCTTCTCCCCGGCAACAAGACAAGGGTGTATGGCCTCACTGGCATCATGGAGTAATCGCGTCGCGGATTCGCCTGGGCCTGACGGCTTCCTGTGTTCCCCGCAGCTTGCGAGCCTGCGGCCCGAGGCTCGTCAGTCCTGCTAGACTTTTGTGCATGAAAGCTCTGGTCATCACCCGTCTCTCTGGCCCCGACTCGCTTGCTGTCCAAAACGTTCCCGAACCTGCGGTTAAGGCACGCCAGACCCTGGTGCGGGTGGCGGCTGGAGGGCTTAATTTTGCCGACGTGATGACCACCAAGGGCGGATATCCGGGCACGCCGGCCCCGCCGCTGATCGCGGGCCGGGAATTCTCCGGCGTCGAAGAAAATACTGGCCGGCGCGTCATGGGATACGTGCAGTGGGCCGCGTTCGCGGAAAGAACTGCAGCCTACTCGCACATGCTGTGGCCGGTTCCCAACGGCTGGAGCGATGAGCAGGCCGCCGCCTTTCCGGTGAACTACTTCACGGCGTACCTCGGATACTGGCAGGCGGGGATGACGCAGCCGCCGGCGGCCGGACGGACCCACCGCGTTCTGATCCATGCTGTTGCTGGAGGGGTCGGCACCGCCGCGGTGCAGATTGGACGGCTGCTGGGTGTGGAGATGTATGGCACGTCGTCCTCGGACGAAAAACTTGCCCGCGTTTCCGAACTTGGCCTGGAGCACGGCATCAACTACAAGCGTCACGACTATGAAGAAGTGGTGAAGAATCTGACGCACGGGGAAGGCGTAGACGCCGTTTTCGAAATGCTTGGCGGCGAGCACACGGCGAAGAGCCTGCGCTGTCTGCGCGACTTCGGACGCGTGATCCAGTACGGCACGGCTACCGGCAAGGCTCCGCAGCTCGACCTGCGGGCCATGTACGCCAAGTCCGCCAGCGTGCAGGGACTGTGGCTGACCTATCTGTCGCAGAACCGAGAGATCATGGAGCCGGCTTGGCGGCAGCTTTCCGGATGGAGCGCCCAGGGCAAGCTCACGCCACAGATCGGCCACGTGTTTCCGATGGAGCGCGCGGTGGAAGCGTACAAGCTGCTGGAAGACGGGAAGAATTACGGGAAGGTCGTGCTGAAGATCGGGTGAGGTGGTGGGGGCGCGGGGACCAGTGCTCGGAAAGGCAATCAGCGGAAAGTGTGACGCAGGCTCAGGGAAAGTCCTTGACCGCTCCAGCGCGGGTAGTTGCCCGTTCCGGAGCCGAAACCCGTTGTCACGTGGACCCAGCGGAAGGTGGTCTCCAACCAATAGGACTCCTGCAGCCGGAAACTAGCTCCGCCTCCTCCGCGCAAGAAGGAAGTGTAACCGTCGCCCGTCCAAGGGATGATGAACGCGGGACTCCCCGTCTGAAGAAAGTCCGCGCCTCCGTCGGCGAACCAGCGCCAACGCCCAGTTTCGATGGCGTTCCAACGCAGGAGGGGGCCAAATCCCGTGGCAGTATCCGACTTCTGCACCGTCCCGCCTAACTGGAACTCGACGCGATTGGGGAAATGCCAGGCGCGGCTAATCCTCAGAGCCCTTAGATCGCCTTGAAAATTAGCGACCTTCCGATCGAACCCCGGGAGCGGCGTGTAATATTCGGCGCTGGTGAGCCACGCGTTTTCGTCGGCTCTGCGAAGAACCGCGAACAGGGGCTGGCCGCGTGCTTCGGGGGCATGGCGGAAGGCGCGTCGAATGCCGAGGGAAAGTCCGTTTCCCTGCCAAGCCGGATTGCCGGGACCGAAACCCAGCCCATTGGAAATATGCGAAAAATGGAAAGCGGATTCCACCCAGTACGAATTACTGACGCGAACACTGATGCCGCCGCCCGCGCGCAGAAAGAAGTCGTAACTTGTGCTGTGCTGGGGAAAGGGGCGGTCGGCCAGGAAGAAGTCTCCTCCGGCGTCCAGAAAGAGCCGGCCCTGGTTGAACTGCAAGAAATTCCATCGAGCCATGGGGCCTCCGCCCAAGCCAAGAGCATTGCTCGCCACCTGCGGCGGATTGGGCGCGAGGGATGTCTGCGTCCGCGTGCCGTGGGCACGAAGGAGGAAACCGTCAAACTGAAACTCCCATCCGTGTGGAAAGTGCGCCGCGGCCGCGATCCGAGCCACTTGCAGGTCAATGTCGCGGTTTTGCCGGTCGAAGCCTGGCTGGGGTGCGTAATATTCAAAGTCGCCAGCCAGCGCAAATTCGTTCGCATGACTGAATACGGGCACGTGCCTCTGCGGCTCGGGCTGTGAAGTTGCCGGTTGCGAGGATGACTCTCCTTGATTTGAGTCTTGTCCAAATCCTTCCGCGCGTAGAAGCAGGAGCGACGAAAGCGCAACCGCGGACCGCAGGAAACAAGCTCGCTTCATCCTGATCTAGCTCACCGATCTAGCTCGCTGATTTAACCCTCGGCTGGGGGCCGTTGTTCCAGCGTATATTTCTCCCGCGCCGGATTCACACTATTCGCGGCTCCACATTTGATGTGCTCGCAGAAAGGCGAGGTTGTCGCCGTAATAAAGCCGATTCTTTTCCACTGCCGCGCCATTCTAGTGTAGTGCGTCACAGTTAACAACCTTTATCCATCCGCGAGCGTCTTATGATGGAGGAGACGCTTGCGGATGCGAATCGCCCCAGCCATTACGTTGAGTTCGGAAGAAAGGACGCGGTTGGAATCCCAAGCCCGGAGCCGATCTCTCCCGGTGCGGGTGGCGGAGCGCGCCCGCATCGTACTGTTGGCGGCTTCCGGCCAGCAGGACAAGGAAATAGCGGCCGTCATGGCGGTTACGCCGAAGAAAGTTTCCCGCTGGCGCAGGCGTTTCCTGGCGCTGGGCGTGTCAGGGTTGCAGAAAGACGCGCACCGACCCGGACGCAAGCCCACGATCGGTACCCGCCTGACCAAGCGTGTGGTGACCATGACCACGCGCCAGCAACCGGCCAACGCCACGCACTGGAGCACGCGCACTATGGCCGCGGCCGTCGGTATCAGCGAAGCCAGCGTGCGGCGCATCTGGCGCGCCCACGGGTTGAAACCGCATCGCGTGGAAACTTTCAAGATCAGCAACGATCCTGCGTTCGCCGAGAAGTTGGAAGACATCGTCGGCCTGTATCTCAATCCGCCAGAGCACGCTCTGGTGTTGTGCGCCGACGAGAAGAGTCAAATTCAAGCCTTGGATCGTACCCAACCCGGCCTGCCGCTGAAGCGCGGACGCGGGGCCACCATGACGCACGACTACAAACGCAACGGCACGGCCACTTTGTTCGCCGCTCTGAATGCCGCCAACGGCGAGGTCTTTGGCCTGTGCCAGGAGCGGCATCGCCATCAGGAATGGCTCAAGTTTCTCCGCCTCATCGACCAGACCATTCCGCCCGACCGGCAACTGCACTTGATCTGCGATAACTACGCTACCCATAAGCATCCCAAAGTGCAGCGCTGGCTGGCACGGCATCCGCGCTTTCATCTGCACTTCACTCCCACCAGCGCGTCCTGGCTCAACATGGTGGAACGCTTCTTTCGCGACTTGACTCAGAATCGGCTTCGCCGTGGCGTATTTCGCGATCTGGAAGAACTCATCATGGCCATCGGCACCTACATCGACCGCCACAACGAAAGCCCGAAACCATTCATCTGGACCGCGCGAGCCGCCGACATCCTGGAAAAAGTGAAACGCGCTCGCCGCACCCTGAATAAACGTCAATCTGCTTGACGCACTACACTAG
>Ga0316363_10000225_pt1 | contig 89465 bp, 75 predicted proteins | sample Sb_taG_3_FD_200459 | JGI IMG/M metagenome (GOLD analysis project Ga0316363, IMG submission 200459) | Peat soil microbial communities from Weissenstadt, Germany - Sb_50d_a_PC metaG (v2) (version 2) | ecosystem: Environmental > Terrestrial > Soil > Wetlands > Peat | place: Germany: Weissenstadt...
CGCCTTCGCTTCCCGTTCTGCCTTGTCCATGCCTCGCCTCGCCAACATTGACTATCATGTTGGACCACGCGACATCAAACAAGTTGCAAAGCATTTATGCAAGTCTCAATAGTAGTTATCAAGGAAACGCATCTTCCGTTCTTTGGCGCGAACATGATGGAGTGGTTTATCTGGAATTCCATAAAGCACACGCCCCTCAACAGCTCATTTGGAGAGTGCTTTGCGAACAGCGAAAGCGGTCGCTACCCTATTATGGAGAACTCGACAACATTGCCGCCGCGGAGGATCCGAATACGCCAACTCTTCCGATATGGGTCGGTGATGTATGGCACAACAACTTTGGCAAGAATGCGGCTGGCGAGCTCAAGATCAGGGACTATGCCGATGTTGATCTAGCCGACACGCTGGCCAATGCGCGCTTTACCGTAAGGCGTGGCAGAAATAGGCTGAGTGTCGACTCACCGTATGCGAGCGCCCGCCAGTCCTGGAGAATCGCGTCGTCGGCCACCGGTCGGCAAACAGGTAGCGGATCTCAAGCTCGCCCATGCCGTGGTCGGTGATCTCATAGTCGTCGCTCATCAGGACGCCAGCCAGCGCCTGCGTGGGTGCGAGGCCCAGCTCGCCGAGGCGGCCGAGTGGCAGCATGGGTATCGGTGGGGCGGAGGCCGAACGGACTCGCGCCGTACGCAAGGCAACCAGCCCCTTCAGGTCGTCGTCACTGAGCTTGGTCATGTGCCGAGGGTCTGCCCCCACCGAGTCTAGGTCAAGAGTAAGGCCGTGTCAGTCTTCTGTTGCCTCCGGCTGGCCTGGAAGGTCACCGTACAGGAGGGGCCAGCGGGTGTAGGCTGCCGAGGCGGCGCCTGGGGCGTCTGGTGCCCTCAGGTTGGCAGCTGAGGCGGGAAGGGGCCTACGGCCGACCCCCTCAGTAAGTTGCACTCAAGTTGCACTTGGGATCGAAATGCCGCTGGCGCAAGGCTTTGGCGCACGATGGATTCATCGGCACTCATGGCGATTGCGTGCGATTGCGTACGCCCGGCGTGCGGGTGATGCGACTTGAGTACCCGATACCAGTCGCGCAAGGCGGTTGCATAATCAGCGATATGTTCGAGGCAGTGGCTCGAAAACACAGCATCCTGGCTGCTATCTGGGAAAGGTAACCTGCGACCATCATATCCGGGATAGTCAAGATCAACGCCGATGGCTGATTTTGTTATGGGTACATTCTCTTCGTTGCCACCGCGGTATCCAATGTCCAATACCGCTGTTCCGGAGAGGAATTTTCCGTAGAAGCCGTCCTGTAAACGCCTTCTTACCGACTTAGCAGCCTCGGTCCCAACCCTTCCTGAAAGGATGTCCCAGTGCTGCTCCTCGAAGTTTCCCATCCGCCAGATTTTGGCCCAATATTACCTCTCTCGCAAATATTGCAGCTTTAGAACTTGCTCCATTTTTTCCCCATCAACCGCGTATCAGAATGCACCGCTGCTCATTGCTGTAGAGCGCCTTGATCTGAGCCTTAGTCATCTGGAGTGGGTAGACGATAGCCGCCTCCGCGATGTTCCCCGTTATTACGTCCTACGCAGTTCGGCTACTCAACCCGGCAGACCTGTCAAAGCACTCGCTCCTGATCGCTGGCCATTCGTATACAGCTTGTCGCGGCCGCGGGCGAGCTGACGGCGAAGGAGTCAACTTTGATAGAGATGCACCCCCAAGATTACCGAGGTATTCCATACTCAAAGTCACCCCCCGGAAGTCGTATCGTGCTGAGCAGGTTAGTATGTGTCCGGTCTACAAGTGTGACGCATAAGATAACTGTCGAAACTGACACATTGACCCCTTCTGCGATATACCGCCCGAGCGGTTTTCTTAGCTTCTTAATTTCATGCTCGTACGCTTGCTGAATTGAGAAGAGATCGGATGCCAGTGCCATCTTTCACATCACCCAGTTGCGCTCTTGTCGCATTGCGGAGAAGGTCATGTCGGCGGCAATTCCTATTCCAGATGTGATTCTGAAACGGTGATTGAGGTTCATGCCTACGGCTCTCATATCTTCCACACCGCCAATGACGAGCTTTGGAACTACGTGAGGCAATTTTCGGCGTTCAACAATTACCGCCACCGTGTCTTTACCAAGCACAGAAATGACATTTCACGATGCCCATAAACTTGATGACGATTAATCGCTTTTATTCAAACACTTTAGTCCTATTGGCACCGCGAGCGACAAAGCAACTTACAAGCTGTACAGCGCACTTGCTGCCGCGAAAGAACGAGTTCTCTTTGGCGGCAGACTAGGAACGTATCGATACCTTGATATGCATCAGGCAATTCGTGCGACGATGAAAGCGGTCGAAAAATAGACTTGTGCCCAAGATTGCTCGGTTCAGAGGAAGCGAGTCCAACAGTTAGTTCTGCATACTCGAAGGCGCGAGGCTTTCGGGCACTTGCTCAAGGGTTTCGAGCGCCGCGACAAGCCAGTCAATATCGATGTGGAAGTATGTCTGATTATATTCCTTGCCCTGGTATTCATTTAAAACGGGACTAATTAGCGCTCCATAATCTGAGCCCATAACAGATGCCAAATTTTGGAACCAGCCGTATTGGACTGCACCGTAGAAGGGATGGGAAAGCTCGATAATTCTTGGATAAAAACCTGAGTAAATCATGTTGGTCAACGCCGCGCCGTGTGAGCCGACAATTACTCGAGCATTAGAAAATGCGCGACGTTGTTCATCATACGTCATTTTTCCAGCTTCAATCACCGCAAATCCAAGGCGAATTAATGCGACTTGCAACGCTTCTTCATTGTCTATGCCTCGACGACCCGCGTGAGACCGATTGCAATATATGAGCCTCGGCGCTGACGAATCGCATGGTAGGCGTAGCACTTTGAACAACTGTCTGAAGGCCGCAGGCCATAGCGGCCCACTATCGAGACTGAAAGTTGAGCTTACCAGGAGATTCTTCAACAACAACGGGTGCTTTATAGCCACAGGATTGATAATTTCGACGCGACATTTTTGCTGAATCACATTCAGCGCAACGTTCTTCATCCCGGAGCCCATGTGATCTAACCCATGGGGACAAAACACCCTTAGCCAGGAGGTTCCCGTAGTCCTCAATATTTCCATTAAATGCAAATTGAGCCAAAGAATGAATGTAATGTTGTGGACGTGCCAATGCCCATAGTTGTTCACACTAGAAAGGATAACGTTAAGGCATTCGGAGGACTCAAGTTCCTCGATAGAGTCCTCCCGATACTCAACAAGCACGTTGTCAGCGCCGGGCAGTTTCTCGATCTTCTGAAATTCACTTGAATATGATATTCCGTCACGACTTGAATGACCTACAGTTTCAGCAATGCAATAATTGAGGTCATCAATTGAAGCAAAAGCCACACCAGAGGCTAGCAACGTACATTCCGAGAGGAAGGTGATCAACAAATCACTTGATATGTATTCGTCCTGCGCGAAGAACTGCCGATATATGGGCGGAAAATCTACCGCCGTCTTCTGCTGGAAACGCTTTATGCTGTTAATCGCAATTCGACACGAAGGATCGGACTTCAACGATGTCACTGTCACCGATCTATCACCAATAGCTGTGAACCAACTCGCTATATCAGTGAAAATCGTGCTGATAGATGATGCCGTTACGCAACGTGCATCGGGTTTTTTGCTCATGCGCCGCTTCCAGGGTGGGTGGCATTGCTGCTATAAATAAAACTGCTGAGAAATCTTACTGCAGATCGCTATCTGTGGACACTGCGGTTTCCCCACAGGCAACAGTTCTTCCTTGAATAGAAAAATCCGAATCCATCTGCACGGCGGCCAGCCGATGTCCGCTAGGAGCATAAACAGGTGTATCTGTCGAACTGAGACGGTCTTCCCCAGGATGCATTATGCGGTCCGCTTTTTTGTGTTCATTTCCCATCAAGCCCGCTCAACTACAGAGCGCCAGTCGTCGTTTCGGACAAACTCCGATCACGTCAGGCCCAAATTGGCTTGGTTCCTCCGCGAACACCTGTGCGTGATGTCATTGCTGTGTCCGCCGCGGTGCAGTAGCAGCGCGCCTCGATCTACGGGGTCCGGAAGTTCACGCCGCGCCGCCGAGACACAGCCGGTGCTGCGCTACGCTCACGGCGGTGTCCGACGTCATGAACGCGTGTTTCAAGGCCTGGCGGCGGTCCAACGCCGTATCGAAGCGTGTAAATTGCACGGAGTCGGACTCGGCAATTAGCTAAGCTGGTCGACTTCCGTAGTCTAGTTAGATCCATAAAGAGCATCCGTGGCGCGGCAGAGAAAATTGATAAAGACATTGGATGCGCGCGCCACCACCAGACCGAATGGCGCGCAGTACTGATCCATGTCGCTCTCTTAAGCGCACAATCTGTCACCCAACTGTAGCGGCGCCCGTGCAATAGCCGCGCTCCGATCTAGGTAAATTTGACCATTTCATCAGATGCCCCGTCTTGGAAGTAGTCCGAGCCGAATCCGTATTTAAACGCGTGCATGGACTCCGCACAGTTCTCCTTAAACGTATTCCACATTGCTGCGTCCCAGTCGATCTCCGCTGGATCAACGACGCAAGAGAGAGAGGCTCCTGTCCGTTGCGGCCGTTCTGAACTGAAGAACTGACCGACGCTGTCAATTTCGGATTCATCGAGTCCCAGGAACCGCCCAAGTTGTGCGCCAGCAGCTCGCGGTTGCTGCGCCAGGTGCAGCAGATCGACCTCGATTGCGCAGCCGCGTAGTTGCTCCCGTACGAGACGCCAAGCTGTCATTGCCGAGGCCCAATCCTTGCAGTGCAACGCGAAGTCAACGCCGGGAAACTTTGTCTGTCGCGACTTAACGTTTTCAATGCCTCTTCTCTTCATGAATATAAACCTGGCCCTCGGCCAGATTTTGCGAAATCTCGGGGCGAGATAGACCGCGTCGGAATTCGGCGTTTTCTCAACCCAATATTCCTGCCGGTAACAATCCGCTGCCAGGTCGCGGAAAAGGTGGTCAATGGCGTCGTCGAAGTATTGCCGAGGAACCCTAGCCACCATGGTGCGACGACCAAGTTCATCCGCCTTCCTGCGGTAGAATTTTTCTAAGCAGACAGAGAAATGTGCCAACAGGTCTAGCGCGTGACCTTCTTCCTCGCCCTCAAATCGAGGTAATCGAAGTAACGCCTGCGTCACGGCACTTGTCCCTGATCGCGCGGCCCCAAGGATAAAAACAGGAAACTTTCTATCATCAGAGGTGCTTCCTGCAAACGCGAGCGTCGGTCGGTCGGTCTCCGGCTCGGCAGCAGGTCGTGAAACCGGGCTTAGCTCACTTCTCGCCCCCACGGGCCCGACTGCAATGGCACTAATCCGCGACAAGTCCGTCTCAGACAACGGTCTCTCGAGGTTCAGGATAAAGGCGTGGTTTCCCCGCCCGACACCCGCCCGCTCCAGGTCATCGCGATATAAATTCGCCGTCGTTATGCCTAAGCGGCTTCCATTGCAAAATATTTCAATCTCAAGAAATGCGTCTGGGGATTCCGCTTCATAGGCCCAACCTCTCACTTGGAACTGATCAACGGATTCGATAAATCCCTTAATCATGCGGTTCAGGCTCGGCCTCTTGGCACCGTAAAATCTTCCACGTGAAAATAGACTTCTCTGTACATTGCCGTCGAATCTGTTTAGGGGTCAGGCATCCCGTCATCAATTCAATTTGAAGCATGCATCCTTAGACTTCGCAGCACTATATCGTTTGGGGCCCTACTCCCTGTTTCGCACATTCGCATGTGCAAGGGGCACCTACCGGTTGTGCAAAGTCAGGTTGCCCAACGCGACGTCCCATTCAGTCACATCGAGATGTCTTGATCCGGGCAGGCACATTACTCGACTAGTGCTGGTCGCTGTGCACTAGACCAGCGGCGGGAATGCACTCCCGTCGCCTGAGCTGGAAACCTCTGTTCACGCTCAGGATATCTCTAGATCCAAATCCGAGCACCAGACTCATGTGTAAGTTCACCACTGGGTGCTTTCTGGTGAAAGCGCAGCAGAGACAACCGTGAAGGCAGCGCGAGGACCCTAACGGCGCTGCCGGCCGCGGCGCGGATGCGGCACAGTGCGCCGGGACTGATCAGAATCGCGCTACCCCATGGTACCTGGTGACGATCGACGGGTAAGTCCGGGGAAAGTGTCGCGCTGGCAGTGCGCAGCGCCGCCGCGTGGCTCCAGCGTGACAGACCGTCTGGCAGAAACTCCGGGAAACGATGGCCTCCTCGTACGATCTCCACCGCAATCGGCTTTTCGGTGGCTGGGAATATAACGCCCAGGCATTCGGCTGGAGACGGCAGTTCCTCGATCGTGCTCATTTGGACGAATTCGTCCTCGTCAGAATCCACGACGTCCGCACGCACGGCGACCGGATTGTCATCGAAGACCGCACGCATTAGTTTAAGGACATCTTCATCAAACACCGTGTCCGCAACCGTTGACGTCAATTCGCCATTCATCGGCTTCCCGACACGGGGCGCTGTTCCCTTCATATGACGGATCAAAACCACGACACCGTCCTGGATGAAGCGAGCGACGCAATTGGCCTCGGTTGGCGCCACCACTCCGATGTCCGTGCGGCCTTTGAGCAATGCGGATGCGTCGGTGCGATCGGTCCATAGGCCGCCATAGACGCTCGCTGATCGACCAGCGCGCGGATAGCGCTGATACAGCGCACGGAAGTAGTCACGAAACCCAGCGCCCGCCCAGCGACGCAGTTCCAGATCGGTGCCCCCGAGCACCACCTGGACAAAGGGCAGGTACAACGAATCGACCTCGTTATTGAATCGGATCTCGAATCCGCACTTACCATCACCGAGCCTGGCCGCCGCAAGATCGGGCCGCAGCAGATTGGCTACGGCCTTACCCACGACCTCGTTGTTGATCACGGCCTCTACCGAAAGCGGCTCCTTTTGACCATCCGAGTAGATCCAACCGGTCACGCGCTTATTGGTAATGGTGTCTACCGAGCCGCGAATCATATCGACCTTCCTCAGACTGTTTGGGCTACTCGCTCGGACCATTGTAGGGCAAAGCTTATTTCCGGACGGTTTCGTCACGCAAGACCAGGAACAGCATAGGCTGTGCCAACTCGTTCGGCGCTTCGTACCTGGGCAGGCGGGAGAGCTCTCCACAAGCAGCGCCGCCTAGGGAGGGCTGCACGCTCGACCAACGCGTGGTCGCTGCAGAGGATCATAGCGCGTGTTGGCGAGCTCGGAGGACCGGATTGCCCCACTTGCACCAAATCGCGGCGCAAAGTGACCTGTACCTGTGCGACGTAGATGACCTAACGGCCTTACCTTCAGCAGAGGTGGCGTCGCCAGACGGCGGCGCCATGGCCTTGGGTGTTCCACATTCCGCACCTATCACAGCGTGCCCGCAAACTCCTTCGAGGCGGGCGCCGACTGCAGCAGCGAAGCATAGAGCTGCGCATAACGGTCGGTGATTTCAGCGACCGTCGCCGGCGACTGGATGGTGCCGGCAATGTCCGCCAACTGTTTTGGTGTCGCAGCTAATTCCAGCAGCAGAGAAGCCAGTGCAACGGAATTGCCCACGGGGAAATGAAACCCATCGAGGCAGTCGCGCACCTTCTCCGCCATACCGCCGATGTCGGAACAGACAATCGGTCGCCCATTGCGCAGCGCTTCCTGAATCACGACCGGGGAGTTTTCCCACCAGATGCTCGGAACCACGATGAGGTCGACGGACTGCATGAGCCGATCCACCCGGTGTTGGTCGTAGGCGCCATAGAACTTGACGTTACGGCCTGCCTTCGCCAGGCGCGCCAGGAAATCGGCCTGAAAATCGGGTGGCTGCCCGCTGTAGTCGCCGTAGATTTCAAACACGACGTTGTGCGCTTCTCGGTCTTCCAGGATCTCGGCCGCCTCGAGCAGTATGTTGATTCCCTTCAGGTACGAGATTTGCCCGAAGAATCCGACACGCAGCAGATCGTGGCCGTTGCCCGCCTCCGCGGCAGCCCGCTCGTGCAGGGACGGTGCCGTGACGTTCTCAATGACCGAAATGCGCTCCTTAGGGACTCCCCATGCCGCGTAGCGCTCCGCCAGAAACGCGCTGGGCGCGATGAAGCGGTCGACCAGCTCAAAGAACCGCTGAATATAGAGCTTCCTGAGAAAGAAATCCGACGGCGTGATGTCCTTGAAGCATCGCGTGCAACGCGTTGGATTGGCCTCGTAGCAGAGCGTGCTGTTTTGCCTGGTCACCATCTGTCCATAGTGATGACACAGCGCCAGATACTCGTGCAATGTCAGAATGATCCGGCAATCTGGCAGCGTCTCGCGTACGTGCAGAAACGCTTCGACGCCAAAGTTGAGGTAATGATGAAAATGCAGAATCCGCGGCTGCAGCGTTTGCAGCAGGGCGCGGAATTCGCGCGGGAACTTGGGGTCGGCGTTGGAAAACCTGAACCAGTCGAAGGCGGCGCCGGCATAAAGGTATTCTCGTTCTGAAAACGGCTGACAGATCGTCGCCCCCAATTTCTGATTCATCTCATCGCGCACGCAGCCCAGAAACCACGGCTCATAGTCCGGGCGCACGCGCAATGCGCTGAACAGCTCGAAGGCCGCGATCTCGGCGCCGCCCTTGGAAAGCTGCGGGTGGCTATGGGCGGCGATCAGAACCTTCAGCGCTGTGTTGGGCGCAGCTTCAGCCACGGGCTGTTCCCTCTACGCCGATTCGGAAAGCAGAACAGGGCGCGGTGTCGAGACATCGAACCAACGCCGCTGATGCACCCAGGCGTTGTAGAGCGTCAGATTCATACGCCAGCTCTGACCGGGCGCCGCCTGCGATTTTCGCTCCAGGTGATAGAGCTGAACGTCATGATCGACGGCGCAGGATAAGCCGCGCTCCTTCGCCCTCAGGCACAGATCGGAATCCTCGAAATCCCCGACGATGAATGCCTCGTCGAATCCATTGAGCGCCAAAGCCAATGCGCGCGACATCATCATGCACGCGCCGGTAATCGCATCACAGCGTTGCAGCCCTCGTGTATCGGACGGACGGCGTCCCTTGTTGAGGTGCTCGATAAAGGTCCAGTTGCCAAATTGCGGAATGGGGCGATAGAAGCACCCCTCGTGCTGAATCGAACCGTCCTCGAACAGCAGCTGTGCACCGACGATGCCGATCTCCGGATTCTGGTCGAGCCTGTCTACCAAGCGTTCTACCCAATCTTCGGTGATCGGAAATATGTCTGAATTCAGGAAGCAGATATATTGCCCGCGCGCGGCTCGCAGCCCCACGTTGTTGGCCGGCCCGAATCCGCGATTCGTCGGCAACAGCAGCAACCGGAAGGGGATTCGGAAGCGCTCAAACACGGACTCCGCCAACAATTCGAGCTCGCGCCGCTTGGTGGGATCATCGAGCACGTAAATGATATCGAGCTCTTTGAAACCGCCGTGGCGAGAAAAAAAGGCCATCTGATACTCGACGAAGTCGACCCGACCATAGAGCGGGATAACCAGAGTACATGTCGGGCGGCCGGGGGCTTGGCCGAACGCAATCTCTGCCGCCGCAGCCGGCTCTTGCAGCCGGGCCACGTTGATCGAGGCGATCGCGGGCCCGAGCACCTTGTCGAAGGCCGGATCGATATCGCCGTAGCGCACTTCGATGCCTTCCAGGATGCGCCGGATGGCATCGATCCCCGAGCGCTTTGAGATTTTGAAGTTCTTGAAGCCGACTTCGCCGTTTTGGAGCTCCACGTCGATGTAAGTCACATCGCCACTGGATATAGCCCCGGATACATAGGCAATGAATCCGCAGTGGACCTCCGAGAATCCAAATTTCGGACCCACCGCGGCGATGACATCGGGTCGGTCGATGCGGATCGAATCCGACAGCACCAGCTCGCCGGACAGCGGTCCGGATCGCACGCGTATGCTGCGAATGGTCTCCGGCGACGAGAGATGCCAGCCCTTGAGCAATACACCCGATGGCGGACAGGCAATCGCCTCGTCAATTTCCAGCAACACCGCCTCACTCAGGGCGGACAGCGTGTCCTGACCGGTGAATCCACGGCGCGAGGTGATCGACAGCAGATGCAGTCGATTCCGGTTCGCGAAGGCCAGGTCGACCAGATTCGGCCGCACGCGGTCGACCAACTCCTGATCGATCAGCCGCACAGTGCTATGGCCCGATTGTGCCTGGTACTGGACGCCATCCAGAGAGAAGGTGATGTGCTGCAGATTGCCCAGCACGCGACTGCTGCTCGGCAAGTATGCAATCACGCCGATCGATTTTTGATCCAGATCACCGCGCTGATAGAACGCCAGGGTCGCCCTGCCCTTGTTTTCGCTTTGTTCATACTTGGCGATGAACTCAACCGGCTCAGACTGATCAGTTCGGTACGGCCGTGCCACCCATCCGGTGAATAGCCACCCGCCAGCAGCACTCGAATAACCGAAGATGTCGACGTAGCCCGGAAAGGGCGCCACAGTGACGTTTGATCCGCCGTTGGCGGCGAACTTTTCCCTTGCACCGTTGACTGTTGAAGTTGCGGCCGCCGCGCCTTTGGATAGATCCTTTAAAGGCTTCATGATTGCGGCCGGGTCCTGCGCTTCTTTGCCCGACGCATCAGCCGGCTCCGGGTCCGCACTTCGGGCTCTGCGCGCTGCCCGGACGATCCTGCTTTGCAGACCGTTCGGCTCGGCGCCGGGCTTTGGCGTCAGACCGCGATTGACGCCAACGGTGAGGTAGTGCACGAGCGCATTGGCCGGGGTTTCCCCCAATGCCTCGCATTGGCTCAAGTAATGCGGTGTGTCGAAGCTCTCGCTCGGGTTGCGTCGCTCGTGGCAGCCCCGTTCGAGATAATGCATCAACGGATCGATGTTGAGTGCGGCGATATCGGGATTGGCTCTGGCATAGTACTCAGCGTCGAACAGGCCCGAGTTCGCCAGCAGTTCGTACTCTCCGAATACCATTGCCACCCCGGCGCTATCCCTGCGGAACGTTGTTCAATCAATCAGTGGGCGATCTGTAATCGCGCCTGCAAGAATACTGCAGTCCACGGCGCGTCCGAAATTCGCATCGACGATACCCGCGAATCATTCGTCTTCGGCCGCAAAGATCCATTCATTGCGTGGTCATACAGTACGTTTACACTCCGATCCAAATGCTGATTACCATTGAACATAACGTTGCCCCACGAAGATACTGTGCAGCGCTCGCAGGGGCCAATAAGGTGCATGTAAAAAGTGCTGATTCAATGTCGCAATACGGCGACATAAAAATGCTGTGAATTCGGTTTTCTTTTGGCGAATTATATTGTGTTGTACGTCCCAATATTGCTAGAGTCTTTGCAGCGCTGTCCATAGCAACCGCGTTAGCTCCGTCGGCGACCACTCGGTCTTAAGACACGGCTGCAGCAGTCTGGGTTTAGATATTAGGGAGGAGACTCATGGGCAGCACTACAAGTATTGTCGGCAGCGGCAGCGCAGACGTTACCGTTTACGGCAATGGCACTGTGATCGGCGGAAGCGGTAACGATACCGTCACCATCACCGGAAATGGCCAGATCCTCCTTGGGAACGGCAACGATTCGGTCGACATCGGCGGCAACGGCGGGATCACGCTGGGCTCCGGCAACGACTTCATTAGCCTGCACGGCAAGGGCACCATATCGGCCGATGGCAACGACACAATCAGCCTCGGTTCGGGCAATGACACCATTCACGAGGCAGGCAGTGCCACGGTGTACGGCGCTTTTGGCAACGCCACGATCCAGGGCGGCACGCTTGAGATCACCCATAAAGGCGGCGTTACCAAGGACATCGCCTCCACCGGCACCGCGACGCTCCTGGGCGGCGCCGCAGTCACTGAATTCGTCGGCGGCAGCGGTTCGGTCTCCATGGTGGGCGGCTCGGGTAAGGATACCTTCATCGGCGGCACAGGCACGGACACGATGACGGGCGGTTCCGCGCAAAATGTGTTCGCGTTCGAGGGCGGCGGTACCCACGTCATCACGAATTTCGTCTCCGGCACTGGCCAGGATAAGCTGTACCTGGAAGGCAATACGCTTGCCCAACTGAACACGGCGCACGACATCCAGGTCGTAGGCGGCAACACGGTCATCACACTCGGTGACGGGACGAAGGTCACGCTCGACGGAGTGACCAGTCTAACCGCGTCGGACTTCACCAAGACCAAGCCTCCCTGAGGTCTGATTAGACTCAAGTCTTGAGGCGACGGGCAGGGCATACGGACCAGCCGTGACCCTGCTTAAGACGCTGACCGCGCTTGACGAGTCGCAGAGCAACACGTCGCTTCCCTCTCAGCTGCGTGTTTCGCTGTGCCAGGTCTTGCACGAGAGCCTGCGCGGCCCCGCGAATTCTAGCGCGGCGCGCAGCCTCCAATCCGTTTGCGATGTGCTGCACACCAATGCGCCGGGCGCCGCTGCGCCGGACGCCGAGGCACTCGGCGTAGCGTTGCGCAATCTGGATTGCGCTTGGCGTGGGCTGCCCGAGCACGCCGCGACGCTGGCGCCGATCTACGGCCGCCTGCTCATGCTGGAGGCGCGCGACTTCTACGCGGCACTGCGTCTGCTGCAGCGGGCCATCGAGTTCGCACCTGATCCTGATGTGGCGGCGCTGATCGCCGTGGCACTGCTGCGCCTTGAGCGCATCGAGGAGGCCCGGCGGCAGCTGGAGGCCACCCTAGCGGCCTACTGCGTCGTACCCGGTGGCCTGCTCGGCCTCGCTGCGGCGGAAATCATGCAGCATCCGGCCGTCGATGCGCCGGGGTGGATTGGACTGGGTCCCACGCTTGAGCTCGTGGGCGAGCTCGCGCCCCGCGAGCCGTCCAGCGTACTGGATATCCGACTCGATGGGCAGGCCGCCTTTACCCAACTGCTCCGCGACACCCCGCGCGAAGGCCCTCGTGCGTTCCACTTCAAGTGCCCGCTACGAAGCCTCGACGCGCCGCTTGCCGTGAGCAGTCGCGGCATCTCCCTGTTGGGCAGCGGTGGCCGAGTACCCTCGGACTTCGCGCTCGACGGTCGCGCCGAGGGCCGTGGCCGCCGCTTGAGCGGCTGGGCGCGCGTTGGCTGGTCGCCGACCCAGCCGGTGCGGCTGCGAGTCGAGGACGAGGATGGTCATCGCGGCCGCGTCAGGACCCTTCGTACAGCGCAGCCGGGCTGGCGCTGGCCTTTTGAAATCGATCTGCGTGCCGCGGGCCTGCGCGGCAGCCGGATTCGGATCTCGGCGCAGCTGCCGGATGGACGCTGGCAGCCGCTGCCGGATGCCCCGTTGCTGCTCGAGCCGGCCGTGCGCCTTAGCGGTCGCAAACCGGTTCGACTGCTGCAGTGGCGCCCTATTTCCTCGCGTGCGCGCCGCGGACGGGCTGCGCTCGAACACGCTCAGCGGACCGACGTCATCATCCCGGTCTATCGCGGTCGCGAGGAAACGCTGGCCTGCATCGATGCAGTGCTGGCCACGGTGGGTGCGCAGACGAGCGTCGTGGTCGTGGATGATGCGACACCGGATGCCGAGCTTGCGGCCGCGCTCGATGCGCTGGCCGCGGCGGGGCATATCACGCTGCTGCGCAACACTCAGAACCAGGGCTTCGTGGCCTCCGTGAATCGAGCCTTGGCGCTGCACCCCACCCATGATGCCGTGCTGTTGAACTCCGATGCGCGGGTCTTCCAGGACTGGCTGGCGCGCTTGCGCAGGGCCGCCTACAGCGCCCCCGACGTCGGCACGGTCACGCCATTGAGCAACAGCGGATCGATCGCGAGCTACCCGCGCGCGGCCGGGGTCGCGATTGAGCCGGAAGCCGGGGCCGCTCTGCAGACGCTCGCGGCATCGATCCATGCTGGCACAAGCGTCGAGATTCCGGTCGGAGTGGGCTTTTGTCTCTATGTGCGCCGGGACTGCCTGCGCGATGTCGGCGCTCTGGATGCCGCCGTGTTCGCCCACGGCTATGGCGAGGAGACCGACTTCTGTCTGCGCGCGCGCCGCCGCGGCTGGTCGCATCGGCTGGCGGCCGATGTGTTCGTGTACCACGCCGGCGGACTGTCCTTCGGCGCTCAGCGCGCGGCATTGCTCGATCGCAGCCAGCGCCTGATCAATCTGCGCCACCCGGGCTACGACCGCTTCATTGCCAGCTTCCAGAAGCAGGATCCGCTGCACGGGTTGCGGCGCCGGCTCGATGAGCGTCGGCTATCGACCTTCGAGGGGCGGCTCGTGCTGCTCGTGACGCTGGCGCTGCCCGGAGGCGTGGTCCGTTTCGTCGCCGAGCGTTGCCGTACCCTGCGCGCGCAAGGCCTCTTTCCACTCCTGCTGCGGCCCGCCGAGGTCGGCAACGCTCGCCGCTGCGAGCTGTGGACCGACGCGATGGATTTGCCGAACCTCCAATACGACATCCCGGCGGACCTGTCCGTCCTCAGCATGCTTCTGGGCGGCCTGAACCTCCATGCGATCGAGATCCAGCATTTCCTGCATCTCGATCCACGCCTCATCGAAGTGGTGCGTGCGCTTCCCGCACCCTATGACGTATACGTCCATGACTACGCCTGGATCTGTCCGCGCGTGACGCTGATCGATGGCAGCGGCCGCTATTGCGGCGAGCCCGCGGTGTCCGTCTGTCAGGCCTGCGTGCGACGCAACGGCTCGAACCTAGGCGAAGCGATCTCGGTCGCGGCATTGCGAGCACGCAGCGCCACGTGGCTGCGTGCCGCGGCCCGCGTGATCGCGCCCTCCGCCGATACGGCTGCACGGCTGCGGCAGCACTTCAGTGATCTGGCTGTGGCAGTGCAGCACCCGGCGAAGCCCCTCGTGCCGGCACCCCTGCCGCCGCGCACGGGTGTGCGGCAGCCGGTTCGCGTGGCCCTCATCGGTGCCATCGCCGAGCACAAAGGTTACTGTGTTCTGCTCGAGTGCGCCCGCGATGCGCAGGCACGCGCTCTGCCGCTCGAATTCGTCGTGATCGGCTTTACCGAGAATGATGCGCCGCTGCGCGCGACGGGCAAGGTCTTCATCACGGGCCGCTACAGCGAAGTGGAGGCACCGCATTTGCTTCGACGCGAGCAACCCGATATCGCCTGGTTGCCCTCCGTGTGGCCCGAGACCTGGTGCTATGCGCTCGATTACGCCCTGGAGGCCGGATTGCCGGTGGTAGCCTTTGATCTGGGCGTCATCGCGGAGCGCCTGCGCGCGGCCGGGCTGGGGCAGCTACTGCCCTTGGAGCTCTCACCCGGACACATCAATGATCGCCTGCTGCACATCGCGGAGCAGCGACGATCGCCGGTCTTGGGCGAATCAGGTTCTGTCCAAACGCAGCTGCCGCCCCGGCGCGATGACGCTAATATGGATGCGATACAGCCGGGTGAGACGAACATGAGCAAGACCTCCGACGCAGAACCCGCACAGGCCGTGCAGGAACAAGGCTTGAGCGCATCGGTCCAGGTGCTGCCGCTGCCGCCAGCGCTGTACTTGTTTTCGGTCACCTCCGCACCGCCGCCCGCGGCAAGGGCCAGCGGTCAACTGTCTCTGCCGGCCGTGCACGTGGCCTTGGGTCCCGGTGTGCGACCCGACCAGGTGGAATTCATCGAGGGCCCGAGCACCGAGGGCGCGTGGCTGTTCGCTGCGGGCGATCTGCTGGTCGCGAAAGTCAAAGGCACCGGCGCCACGTTGATCCTGACCTCCCTGCGCGCGCCGGGTGGGGAAATCCTGTCGATCAAAGTGGAACGTCTGGACGCTCGTGCCGACGCGGTGGCCTCCGCCGCCCCGGCGGGCGCGGCCGCCACATCGCAGGTCCAAGACCTGCCGGCGCAGCCGGTCGCCGGTGAGGCGACGGGGACTGCGGCGGCGGGCGCACGGTCGCTGCCCATGCAGATTGGGGCCCACATCCGCGCGCGCGGCGACATGAACTTCGCCGACGCGCCCTGGGCGGGGCGCGTCGCACCGGGGCTCTGGATCGAGTCTTTCTCGCTGCGCCCGCTGGAACGGTTCGGGGCGCAGGACATCGAGTACAAGGGACTTACAGGCAGCGGCTTTGAGACCCCGTGGCTCAGCGACGGCAAGATGTGCGGCACCAAAGGCATGGCCGTGGCGCTGGTCGGATTCGCCGTACGCCTCAAGCCCACCCCGGCTGCGGCTGCGTACGATTGCGAATACAGCGGCTACTTTCAGTCCGGGCTGACGATCGGCCCGTTGCGCAACGGAGCCCCCTGCCGCTCGACGGTGGCCAACGATCCGCTCGAAGGCATCCAGGTGCGCATCGTCAAACGGTCGACGTCGCCCGATATCGCCACCCGAGGGGCGAGCCCGTTGCGCGCCACAGAATCCAAGCATGCGGCGAGCAAAGGTGCTGCGTCGACTCGAGATCGCGCGGGCCATGGCGATGCCAAGGCGGCCGCTAGACCCAAGATCCCGTTGCGCGAGTCCGCAATGCCTGGCAAGCGTGATGCCCCTGCTTCCCGCAATCCGAGCCGCAGCGCGCATTCATTCCGGCGCCTCCCCACGCGCCGTCCGTGAGCCGTCCGCGGCACGAGCACGTGCTCGTCAACGTCGGCTGCGGTCCGCGCGGCAGTCCCCTGCCTGCCTACTTCAATGGCTGGCGGCAACTGCGCGTCGACGTCGATGCCGCAGTGCAGCCGGACATCATTGCGGATCTGACCGATCTATCGGCGATTCCCGACAGCAGCGCGGATGCGGTATGGGCTGCACACTGCATTGAGCATCTGTATGAACACCAGGTGAGGCTCGCGCTGGCCGAGTTTCGCCGCGTGCTGCGCGAAGATGGCTTTGTGTGCGTGATCGTGCCCGATCTTCAGACCGTGGCGCAGTATGTCGCCGCCGACCGCCTGCACGAACCGCTGTATCAGTCCCCGGCCGGTCCCGTGACACCGCACGATATATTCTTCGGCTTCGGCGCGGGGATCGCGAGCGGCCGCACGACGATGGCCCACCGTTGCGGTTTCACGCCCGGAATGCTGCAGCGCTGCTTCCAGCGGCTCCCCTTTGGCGAGGTGGTGCTGCGCCGGCGCAGCACGCAGTTCGAACTCGCGGCGGTCGCGCGCGCGCTTCCAGCGAAGGACGATGCGGAGCGAGTGGCCCTGATGGCCGCGCTCGAGCTATGAACTACCTGTTCATCCACCAGAACTTTCCCGGTCAGTACCGGCATGTGGTGCGTCACCTGGCCAGTCAGACGGGCAACCGCGTCTACTTCATCACGCAGCCGAACCAGAATGCCATGTCGGGGGTGCACAAGGTCAGCTACCCCAAGGATCAGCGTGGACCGGTCAACTGCCATGCCTATACCGTGGAGGTCGACCGCGCGATCTATGCCGGCGCCAACGTGGCGCACGTGTGCCGAGGGCTGCGCGAGCAGGGCTTTCGTCCGGATCTGATCGTCGGGCACAGCGGCTGGGGCGAGACGCTGTTCGTCAAGGATGTGTTTCCCGAGGTGCCGCTGCTCGCCAATTTCGAGTTCTACTATCACGCGCAAGGCGTCGATCTGGGCTTCGATCCCGAGTTCGTCTCGATCTTCCACGACCCGTCACGACTGCGCGCGCGCAATGCGGTCAATCTGCTGGCCTTCCAGGGCGCCGACTGGGGTCATTCCGCGACGCGGTGGCAACGCAGTCTGTATCCGCCTGAAATGCGCACGCGCATCAGCGTGCTGCACGAAGGGGTCGATACGGCACTCGCGTGTCCCGCGCCCAAGGCCCGCTTCACGCTGCCCGGATCGGGCCAGGTGCTGAGCCGGCGCGATGAGGTGGTCACCTACGTGGCCCGCAACCTGGAACCCTATCGGGGCTTTCATACCTTCATGCGCTCACTGCCGCAGCTGTTGCGCCGGCGCAAGCGCGCCCAGGTGGTAATCGTCGGCGGGGATGGCGTGAGTTACGGCGCACCGGCGCCGCCACGCTCGACGTTTCGCGACATGATGCTGCAGGAAGTCGGCGCCAAGCTCGATCTCAAACGCGTGCACTTCCTCGGAATGCTCGACTACCGCGCCTATTTGAATCTGCTGCAGGTCTCTTCCGTGCATGTGTATCTGACGTATCCGTTCGTGCTGTCGTGGTCGTTCGTCGAAGCCATGGCCTGCGGGTGCCTGATCATAGGTTCCGATACGCCGCCCGTGCTCGAGGTGCTGCGCGATGGCCGCAACGGACTCACGGTGGATTTCTTCGCTCACCAGCAGCTCGCGAGCCGCATCGAGGCGGCGCTCGATCAACCCGAGCGGATGCAGGCCCTGCGCCAAGCGGCGCGCGCCACCGCACTCAAGCGCTTCGATTTGAAGCGCTTGTTGTTGCCGCGTTGGAACGCGCTATTCGACGATCTGATCAAGGGCCGCCGGCCGGTGCGCTCGCCCTGAGGGCATAGTCCGGCTTGCGCAGCTCCGCCTCGATTCGGCGCACGTCTGGCTCGGAATCGACGTGTCCCCAGGCCAGCGCTTGCCGATACAGCGCCAACGCCGCGGCGCGGTCGCGCGTGACGCCACGTCCGCTCTCGTACAATTGAGCGAGTGCCGCCACCGCCACCGCATGACCGGCATCGGCGGCCAGCCGATACCAGCGCGCGGCCTCCTGCCAGTCGGCCTCACTGGTGGCGGTTTGGGCCTTGAGTGAGCCGAGCGCCAGCTGGGCGGACCGGTGTCCCTGCTGCGCGGCAGTGGTATAGAGCCGCTCGGCCTCCGCGTCGTCGCGTGCGACACCCAGGCCACGCCGCAAACAGACACCGAGGTTGTACTGCGCATCGATATTGCCTTTCGCCGCGGCGCGCCGGAACAGTTGCGCGGCCTCCACCTGATCTGCAGCCACAGACGAGTTCTGCAACAGCAGTCCGCCGAGCAGCACCATCGCCGCCGCGTGGCCCTGGAGTGCGGCGGCCGTGAGCCAGCGGCGCGCCTGCTCGATCGAAATCTCGGTGCCCACGCCGCGAAAATAGAAGTCGCCGACCATGCGCTGTGCGTTCGCATCGCCCTCCTGCGCGGCCCGCAGCCACAGCTGAAACACCTGCGCGAGCTCATCCCCGCCGGCGCCCGCGGCCATGCGCAACGAAGTCAGCGCCGCGATCGCGCCCGCATGCCCCTGAAGCGCGGCTCGCTCATACCAGAGCGTGGCGGCGTCTCGATCCACCGGCACGCCCCGGCCCTGGATCAAGATGTCGCCGAGCCAGGCCTGCGCAAACGCATTGCCCCCCTGCGCGGCGCGCGTGAACCAGTCCATCGCCTGCGCCGGGTCTTGGGCCAGATGCTTACCCTGCAGATACATCAGCGCGAGCATCGCCTGCGCGTTGGCATGACCCTGGGCAGCGCAAGCCTCGAGCAAAGCCACGACGCGCGCGGCCGGCGGTGCGGTCAGATCGGCGCGCTCGAGCTGCTGCGCCAGCAGACAGGGGGCGGCTGAGCTGCCCAGCTCCGCCGCGCGCACGAGCCAGCGTGCCGCCGCCGCGGGGTCACGATGCATATATTCGCCGTCGGTAAACTGGTGATACAACGCCATCGCGGCCGGTACGCTGCCGGCGTCCACGGCTTGTTCCAGCAGCCGTTGGGCTTGCGCGGTATCCTGCCGCACCCCCAGGCCGCGAAAATGCAGGAACGCGAGATTGTAGCGGCCAGCCTGCTCACCGAGGACGGCGGCCTGCGCATACCAATGCGCCGCGGCCGTGTAGTCCTGGCGCGTGTGCTGGCCCGTCGCGTAGAGGACGCCCAATTGCAGACAGGCCGCGGCGCTGCCTTGCTTCGCCGCTTGACGGTACCACTTGCGCGCCGCGCGCGGATCGCGCGGCATGCCGAGCCCGCCGAGCTGCAAGGTGCCGAGGTGATACAGCGCGTTGACGTCGCCCTGCGCGGCGGCGCGAAGGAACCAGTCTGCGGCCGCCTGAAAATCCTGCGGCAGACCCAAGCCTTCCGCGTACAGCGCCCCGAGTCGCTCATAGGCCGGCGTGATGTTTTGATCGGCCGCCTTGGCGAGCCAGCGCGCGGCCTCACCGGCATCGCGCGGCACGCCCTCACCGGCGAGGTACATCCGCCCGAGCAGATACTGCGCCTCGCCATCCCCGAGATCCGCGGCCTGACGGCAAAACACCGCAGCGGCGTTAGGATCCGCGTCCGGGCCCGAACGAAACAGCTGCACCAGCGACAGCCAGGCCTTCAGATAGCCGCGCGTCGCGGCGCGACGCAGCCACGTCTCCGCGTCCGAGGCATTTCTCGCCACGCCGCGGCCGCGCCGGTAGAGCTCTCCGAGATGGAACATCGCGGCCGGCTGGCCCGCGCTGGCGGCCTGTTCGAGCAGCGCTGCCGCACGCGCCTCATCGTGCGGCACCCCCTCGCCGAACAGCAGCAGCATCGCGAGGCACAACTGCGCCGTCGAATTGCCGCGCGCCGCGCAGGGCTCCAGCCACTCCAGCGCGCGCGCATGGTCGCCGCGCTCGCCGTACCCGCCAGCCCACAGCATACCGAGCCCGAGCTCGCCGGCGGTGTTGTCCTGTTCGGCCGCCGCTTTAAACCAGCGTTCGGCCTCGCTTAAGTTTCGCGCCACGCCGAGCCCGCTCGCATACTGGTGTCCGAGGCGCGCCTGGGCCGCCGGATCACCGGCCTGCGCGGCGCGGGCATTCCATTGCGCGGCCTGCTCCGGATCCTGCGGTACTGCGAGCCCTTCGGGATACAGCTGCTTGAACAGGGAGTCCTGGCTGGTGCCCGCCTCCAAACGCAATAGCGCCGCCGGCGTCGCGGTGCCCGGCGCAGCCAACCCGATCAGGTAGATTTCCCCAAGTCGCGCCATCGCAGGCACCGAACCCTGCTCGGCGGCGGCGCGAAACCAGCGCACCGCTTCGACATAACTCTGCAAAACCCCCTCGCCGCGCTCGTACAGCTGTCCCAGGCGCAGCTGCGCCTGCACATCGTTCTGCTCGGCTAGCGCGCGAAACAGCGCGGCCGCATCGGCGTGCCGCCCTTGCGCATAAGCCTCCTCCGCGCGCTCGAGCGTCGGGGCACGCTGGCGCCGGGGCAGCTTGGAGAGGAATGATCGGATGCTCACGAAATGCGCGCCCTGGCCCTGGTTCCGGAGAGCTTCAGTGTACTACTGGAGCCGGATAAACCGGCGCCGAGCCCGATTTAACGGTCGCCAGACGCCGACACAATCCCACCCTTGCGCTGTGCATGGCCCGGCGGTTTCAATAGGTGGTGGAGACGAAGTCAGTGCCTGCCGTATCGACCGATTCCCCGAACGCATCCCCGCCGCTGACCGCGGCGTGGCTCACCTCGCGTGTCTTTGCTTTCCGATCCGGCCCGCAGCGGCAATTGCTTTCCTCGTCGTTCCGGTTCGAGCCGGACGGTCGGATCAGTGGCTATGTTCATCCGAATGAAAGCGCCTGGCGCATTGAGGACGGAAAGCTCATCGTGTCGAGTACCGATGGTGTGCCGACCTGCATCGCAAGCCCGACTCGCAACGATGACGACACGCTCTCCCTGATCGGCGTGTATCTCCTTGAGGCCGGCGACTGCGTTCACCGCTTTGACGAGATCGGCGGCGCCGAACAACGGCCGGAGGTGATGACTTTCGACCTGTTCGACACGCTCGTTGCCAGGCGGTGCTTCGAACCGGAGGTCATCTTCCGGCTGGTCGAGCAGCACAGCGGCGTGACTGACTTTGCCCGCCTGCGCCGCAGCGTGGAGAAGGAGCTCTGGGGGAGAGGCGAATATAGCTTCGATGACATCTATGCGGCGCTCGAGAAGGCGACCGACTGGCCCGCCAGGACACTGACCACACTGCGCATGCTCGAACTCGCCGAGGAGTGGGACAATCTCTTTCCTGTCCGAGAGGTCGTTGAACGCGTCGGTCCGAACGACATCGTCGTCTCGGACATGTATCTGCCGCTGAGCTTTCTGCGCCGCGTGGTCGACGAGAAGTGCGGACTCGAAGGCCGTGCCATCCACCTGAGCAGCCACGGCAAACATCACGGCACGGTGTGGCCGAGAATTCAATCCACGCACCGGATCCGTCGCCATCACGGCGACAATCGTGGCAGCGATGTCAACACCGTGGAGCAGGCCGGAATAGTCGCTGAGCATGTGACGCTCGCCAAGTGGACGCGCGGCGAAAAGATTCTCATCGAAGCCGGTCTTACGCCATTCGCGGAAGCGGTCCGGGAAGCGCGGCTGCGAAGTTTTGATCCGGCACCGTGGCTGCGGCGCGCGCAACTGGCGCAGTTCGAACTCAATCTTCCGCTGCTGATCGTCGCAAGCCTGGATGTTCTGCGCAGCGCGCGTGAGCGAGGCGTCGACACGCTGCTGATGTGTTCACGGGACTGCAATCTGTGGATCACGCTCATGCGGTGGATGGTCGCGCATTCCTCCGAATCGCCGGCGGTTCGATACCTGGCTGCATCGCGCGACCTCTTCTTGTCCGGCAGCCTGGAATACGCCGCCTATTTCCTGCGCATGCGCGGTCAGCGCAACATGATCGTCGACGTCTCCGGCACCGGTCTGAGCCCGGCCAACTTCATCGCCAACCTCGGTGTGCAGGCGCACACCAGTGTCTTCCTGACCGTGTTCTCATGGGATGTTTCGGAGGATATGGCGCATCTGGCGCCGGCGCGCGACCTTGTCGACATAGCGTTCCTGACCGAGCAGCCGTATGAGCGGCGATTTGCGCTCGAGCAGCTCAACATGTCGGTGCAAGGTCAAGCGGCGCGCGTGGAGTTCACCGGCCAGAGCTTCGAGGTGCAGCGCGAGCCTGTCGAGTTCGGGCCGTCTGCACGCGTGACGCTGTCCGTGATGCGACGCGCCTTCTTGGGCGCCATGAGCATCGTGCGCAGCTCCGGCCTCCGGCAACTGCCCGATAGCATCCCTGCGCAGACTTTACGATCGGCTGCAGAGGCTCTTATCGGCCTCGTGGATCAGTACGGCGACGTCGTGTCACTCATTCAGCAGGGCGGCGCAGTGCGACCTCGCGGTAACCCTGTCCCTTGATGAAGCCTATGATCCGTACCGATGGCGCCGCTGCGCTCGGTAAAGCAACGTAGTGCGGCGCGAAGCTTTGCGCGCCCGAAACGACTCGGTCGGGCAAGTGAATGATCGATAGCGGCGCGCCCAGACCCGGCCATCCGAACAGGAACACCGTGTCCATATCGGTCAGAGCGCTGGTCGGCAACAGCATCAGCGCCGGCACTTGCGCGCACAGTTCCGGTGTCATCGCGGCGTCCGATCTTGTGCCAGCGAGCTCGTCCAACCTCGCGGGCGGCGGCAATGCTCCGGGCGCCGGGGCGATCCAGGGTGTCAGGGCCAAGGCATCCGGCGCGGGTCGCGGCAGGCTGCGGGCCGCAGTAGAGTCGCCCGAGCGATCGCTGAAGAGGAAGCCGGTCGCCAGCGGGCGTCGCCCCGCGGACTCGCCGGCAACGATCTCGAATCGCATCGAGGCGCAACGGCTGGGGCACAGCGGTACTTCCACCAACAGCGGAGCCCAGTAGTCCGTCCGACCAGCATCGAGCAGATAGGGGCCGCTGTCCCACATGAGGACGCCGCCGTCGTCGGCGAACCATCGCAGATGGATGGCCAACGTCCCGGACGACACTCCACGCGGTGTCCGCTGCGCGCCATCCGCCGGAGCGAGGCGGTACCACAGGACGAAATCTGCATCCACGCGTGCTACTGGATTGTAGCGGAATAGGGCCGCGGCGCCGCTGCGGCTCAGGTCCACGGCGCGGCCGACCGGCACCAGGCTGTGGCGGGATTCCGGGGTTTCGAGCGCCCCGGAGCTGGATTGCCGCGCCAATGCCGCGAGCGGCTCGAGGTCCGGGCCGGTCATCACTCTGCCGCCGGCCGCCCGGACGAGCAGTCGCGCCATGGCGGGAGAGGACGCATTGGGCTCGCCCGTCTCATTCAACAGGCCCACCGCACTGAGACTCGCGCCTTGGCCCACCAGCAGCGCGGCGTCGCTGGTCGCGCGTCGAAGTGACAGGTTGTCATTGAGAAAGAACCGGTCCCTGGCCTGCTCCGGTTCGACGGTCTCATTGAGGTCATCGATACTTCGCACACCGAGACCGATTTCCAGATGCTGGTCGATGTTCCATTTGGCGAACAACTGCTTCCAACCTTCCAGCCGTTCACGCAGTTTGGCACGGTAGCTCACGAAGGCTTCCGGATGATGGTGGTACGCGACCATCGTGGGCAGGTAGGCGACGCGCACCGACGAGTTGAGTTTCATGTTGAGGAAGAAATCCTCGTGCTCGCCGTTGGACTTGAAGCGTTCGTCCCAACGTATCGCGGACTCAGCGAAGATCGCGCGTCGCATGACCGCAAAGTTCATCACCGCATCGCATAGATAGAACCGCGTTGTACCCATCTGTGGGGCGCGCGGTGCGTAATGAAAGATCGGGGTCGAGGTCAGGGTGCGGTTGACGACATCCAGATGAAGAAACAGCTCCCAGTTGCGCGTGTATTCCAAGCTTCCGTTGTAGTCGTAGAGCTTGCCACCGACCACGCCGATCTCGGGATGGTGACGCAGGATGCGCAAGGCCTCTGTGAAATCCGTGCGGCCGCCGAAGACGAAATCGTCATCGCAGAGCACGAAGTAGTCTTCGGCAATGCTCGCGGCCAGCCGATTTCGCGAGGCACACACACCGGCGTCGTACGGCATGCGAATCAGCGTGACTTGCATCTGCGCATAGAAACTGGCCATGGCGGCCACGTCCAGCGATTGATCCGCGACATAGATCGGCATTGCGGGGAAGTGGCGTCGCACCGAAGCGATCAGGCGCTGCACCACCTGAGGACGCTCGATGGTCGCAAACGCCAGCGCCAACGAGGGGTGCGCCGCCGTGCCGGGATCGCTATGGGCTTGCACGTCGTCCAAGGCGTCACCGTCCGGCGATGAGGGACTGGGACTCGAGCAGGTATCCCAGCTGCTCCAGAACATAGACCTGCTGCACGAAAGGGGTGTCACTGCGATCATCGAACAGATCGGCCCAGGCCGAGGCGGAGGCAGGCACGACGACTTCCTCCCATGTCCTGGTGTATTGTGAAGTCTGGGCGATGTTCAGTGCCGCGCTCATTTTCTCCACGTAGTTGTACACCCGATTCATCGACACGCCCTGCCAGAAAAAGCGCCGGCGAAACCAGGCGCGAGTGAGCCGCTCTGCCGGAATATGGTGGCCGACCAGAATATTCGGATCGTAGTAGGCGTGCAGACCCGCTCGCGTCATGAGCAGGTTGATGCAACCCTCCCCGGATAGCAGCGTGTCGCCGACACGTCCGAGTTGCTCGGCGAAGCCACCAAACTCGATCAATCTCGCCTTGCGGTAGGCAATGTTCACTTCCACCAACCATTCCTCGCCGCGCAACGGGCGCGCGGTCGGACTCCAGAGCAGTCCGGCCGACAGCGGGCGCAGCAACTCGTTGGTCAACCAGTCCGGACGGGGCGCTTCCCATATGGGGCGCACGTCGCCGCCCAGCACTGCGACCTCATCGCCCAGCGTCTCGTAACGCGCAGCGATGCGTTCCACCCATTGCGGATCCGGCACGGCATCGTCGTCGGTGAACGCGACAATCTCGGCGCGACTTTGGGCCACGCCGACGTTTCGGGCAATGGAAAGGCCCGCGCGCTCCTCGCGAACAGAGCTGACGTTGCGTCCTTGACCAGAGAAGCCGCGAACCACCTCGGCGGTCTCGTCGGCCGAGCCATTGTCCACGACAATCACTTCGAAGCTCTCGAAGGCCGCCGTTTGCCTGGCGAGCGCTTCGAGGCACAGGCGCAAGTAGTCGCAGCGGTCGCGGGTCGCAACCACTACGCTGACGCGCGGCACGGTGACGGAGGACATCAATCGAAATAGACGTTGAGGTAGTTCAGTTTCAAGCTGAGGTCCGGCATGTCCTTGGTCTCCAGGAAAATGAGCAGCGTCGGCCGCTGCTCGGTGTTCACGTTGACGAAGTCGAACTTGCGCAGCTCACCGGATTTGTTGAGATTTCGGCGCTCCTTGCTCAGCTCGAAATTGGCGAAGACCTCATCGCTATTCTTTCCTTCTTTTCCCGGCAGCCGCAAAATGGCACGTCCCAAAACAGTGCGGCTGACGGTGGCATAGATGCCGAGTTGGTAGCGCTGCGCGGAACTGATGTCGGCCCATTCACAGGCGCACTCCAGCGACAGCCAGCGGCTCGGGCCGGTGAAGCTGAATTCCAGCGTATTGACGCAGTTCTCCGGGCTCAGGCTGTGGTCTGACTTGGGCTCTACCTCCAGAGTGACGCGCGCCTCCTTTTCGAAGCCAACGCACAGACCGCCGGCGAGCGCCTCGTAAGGACCAAGATTCTGCTTCACGCGTCCGGTGATTGGCTGGCGAAACAATTGCGCGAGTTTGGACTGCAACGTGGGCGTTTGGCCGCCCACCGCGAGCAGCTGGTTCTGTAGCGACACGAAATCGCCCACCAGGGTATCGAGTTGGGCCGCGAGCTTTTGCGCGTAGGCGGGATGAATCAGCATAGGGTTGCCTTGAGAATTAGGATCAGAGTGGAGACATAGGTGCGACGCCAACTTTGGAATGCGCGTCGGGAGCGATTCCGCCAGACGGGGGCGTATACGGGTAACCTTGGCCGCGAATATCGACAGATCGTCGTCAGGGAAAATTTCGATACGCGGCAGATTGAGCGGATCGTGCAGCAACGTACTGATTCCGCCCCAGGTTCCAACGGCAATCGCGTAGCCTGCCTGCACCAGGGCCTCTCGGACGTGATCGTCCGTGTGGCCATAGGGAAATGCCATGCTGGTCGTATCGATGCCCAGCTCCTGCTGCAACCGGGCGCGCGAGCGTGTTGCTTCATCGACGATGGCGTCGGTCGAGAGCGTGGGCAGCGAGGCGTGGCTGGCGCTGTGGCTACCGATCATCAGGCCGCGATCGCGCAACGAACGCAGGTGTTCCCAGCTCATCAGCGGTAGGCTCTCCCCGGTGACCTGGTCCCAGTCCGCGGTTTGACCGACCTTGTCGGTGACGACGAACATCGTCGCAGTAAAATCGGCGTGCTCGAGCAACGGCCAGGCGTTCTGAAGGAAGTTAAGATAGCCGTCGTCAAACGTGATCACGACAGGACGGCCGGCGAGCCGCCGACCGGCCGCGATGGCTTCAGCCCATTCTTCGAGAGATATGGAGTGATAGCCGTGGTCTGCCAGGTAGCGCACCTGCGACTCAAAGGTGGCGGGCGAGAGGCGGTAGGGTGCGAGCTCAATCGGTCCGTCATCGTCGATGCTGTGATACATCAGGATGGGGACTTCGGCCGTGGTCTCCAGAGCTTGGACTTCTTGCCGCCCAAAAACGGCCCCTCCCAGCCCACCGGCATCACCTCGCATGCCAGAACTCCCTTGTGAATACATTAGTACAGTTTGTTTCTGTCACGAAAGTCAAGATGTTCGTATCAACAGAGGTTTTCAGAGCCAAAACGAACTATGGGAGCCCGTCATCTGCAGGTACCGCGCAGTCATTGGATATGTTGGCGGTTATCGCCCGCTGCGGGGCCATATTATGTGCAGATACATATATACGGCGTGGCGCTTACTCGCGTAACAGGGCCTCCTCGATCTGAGAGAGGTCAAGGCTTGGTAGACCGCCGGTCGCGGCGGCCGGTGGCAGCGCTTCTACGCGGCGCACATCCACCCCAAGCGAGGCGGCCATCAGCGCAACGCTGGGCCAGGAATAGGGGTAGTCGAGCAGCTCGGTCATGCGCATCAATCGCGACGCGAACATGAAATTGACCAGGCCGGCGCCATGGATGCCAGCAATGTGTTCGGCGGCGTAAAACGCCGCAAGCACTTCTGGTACTGACATCCGTCCGACCATGAGGCTTTGGAAACCGAGCCTAGCAATTCGCTTCTCAGCCTTAATGAGGTTGTGGAACTCTCGCGAGTCGTCTCTGGGCGCGTCGCCCCGGGATACGTAAATCCGTCGGTACGATGGGGCCGACGAGACGTAACGTTCGGCAAGCGCCACAAGTCGATTTCGGGCATAGGAGAAGCCACTCACCGCGATCTCGCTGTACCCTTCCGTAGCCGGATCGGGCAGACCTAAGTTCGCCGCGTAACATCGGGCAACTCGAACTCCAGGCTCTGCGATCAAAGTAACCTCCGACAACGGTGCTACGAGCTCCTCAAACAGAAAATTCAACATCGGGTATCGGAAGGGTTTGCCTTGGAAATCTTCGGCAGGCTCAGTTTCCTGCAGAAGCAGGGGACGCAACTTGGTCCCAAGTCGATACGAGATGTGATCGTAGACGATGACTTGACACAGCAAGTCGTGTACGAAATGGCCAAAGTTGCTCGTGGCCATGTTCGAGTTGAAGAAAAAGTATGGCGTGTCATCCGGCAGAATAGCCAGCTCTCCTGACACAGATACCACGCACGTTTCGTCCGCCCGCTCGTACGCCGCAAACCCGAATTTCTCGGGCGAGAGGCCCCAGAAGCCGCTACTGCGCCAAGTCGAGGCCGCGCTGCGAAACTCGGTGATGTAGGCTATGTCTTCCAACACCACGACCCCGCCCGGAAGAATCACCGCCCCGGAAAGGTCATAGCCATAGGGAGGGATGTCGATCACCCGGCGGTTCAGTGTGTCCTTGAAACCTGCAATCGGGGTCCACGGTACTTCGATGCGGCGTGAGGCGAGCGCATCGTATCCCTGAGCAACCCGGACGCGCATTTCGTCTGCGTGCAGCTTTCGGCCAAGAGGCTTAACGGCCTCCGCCAATCTGGTTAGACTTTCTTTAAGACCGCCGTCAGCCTCCTCAGCCAGCGCCAACAAATCCCGATACGAATGCCATGACTCAGCCATGCGGTCTCTGTCAAGCAGCCCATGCCATTGATTCTACGCTGGTGCGGGACGCGGAGGAATTACTGTGGAAATAAAGTATTTCCGGCCTCAGGATGTCTTGAATGGCGGGAAACATGAAACGGCCGATGCGCTAATGGAAATTCTCGGGATTCTAATGTCATGAAAATTGGTATGGCTGGTGCCGGTCTGTCGTGCGCGATCATTGCCCGGGAACTCGCGGAACGGGGGCATGTCATCGAAATCTTCGAACGCCGTCGGCATATCGCCGGAAATTGTCACACCGAACGCGATGCCGGCTCGCAAATCATGCTGCACATATACGGTCCGCACATCTTTCATACCGACGACGAAGAGGTGTGGACCTACGTCAACCGTTACATGGAGTTCAAGCCCTACGTGAATCGCGTGAAAGCCATCACGCAGGGGCGTGTCTTTACGCTTCCGATCAATTTATTGACCATAAACCAATACTTCGGCAAAACATTATCTCCCAGCGAGGCGCGGGCTTTCGTCGAAAGTCAGGCGGATTTATCAATCCGTGATCCGATAAGCTTTGAGCAGCAGGCGCTGCGATTCGTAGGGCGACAGTTGTATGAAGCGTTCTTCAAAGGCTATACAAAAAAACAGTGGGGTGTGTCACCGACAGAGCTGCCGGCGAGCATATTGAAGCGGTTACCGGTGCGTTTCGATTACAACGACAACTATTTTTTCCATCGCCATCAAGGTATGCCCGCCGACGGGTACACTCTGATGGTGGCCCGCATTCTGGACCACCCTAATATTACCGTTCATCTGACTACCGAGTTTACCCAGGAAATGGTCGGCGGTTACGACCATGTCTTCTACTCCGGCCCGGTGGACGGTTACTACGGCTACGATCTTGGACGCCTGCCCTACCGCACGCTCGACTTCGAGCGATTCGACGCGGAAGGAGACTACCAAGGCTGCGCCGTGATGAACTATTGCGAAGAGTCGGTGCCGTACACGCGTGTGACCGAGCATAAGTACTTCGCACCGTGGGAGTCGCACGATAGGACGGTTTGTTATCGCGAGTTCAGTCGCCGCTGCGAGCCCGGCGACATACCCTACTATCCCGTGCACTTGGTGCAGGAGGACTCAATGCTCAGACAGTACGCTGCGCGTGCCCGAGCCGAGAAAAACATGACTTTTGTAGGCCGGCTCGGGACCTATCGCTACATGGACATGGATATGACGATCCGGGTCGCTCTGGACGTGGCGCGCTCGTTCCTTAGATCCGCCGCTGATTGACGAAGACAAGGCCCCTTTTGACCATATACCGCGCTCCATTACGCTTCGCGAGATCCCGGATGCGCGGCGTATCCTCCTCCAACACCACGGCTCGACGCCGGGACAGATGGGACACCCAATAGGCTTTAGGCTTGAGATTCAGGTAGTGATAGCTGTCTTGCCCTGGCAATGCATGGATCATCGCGATGATTTTCCCCGTGACTAACCAGTCGCTTTACTCACCCTTAAACCGGAAGACCCAGATTTCTACAACGCGTTTGCGCTTTCGCTGACTGATCCAGTAACTGGCGTGCCGGGTGGTGCGCCCATCCGGCCCCGGTGTGCGTCGGCCCTCGATTTGCGCCAGGTGCGGCCAAATGCCCTTGCGGCGCAGGAAATCGACGAACGCTTTGTTGTGCTAACCCTTATCGCCGCCGAGACTGGTTGGACGGAGTTCAGGTTACGACTTCCGCTTTATCCGTTCGCACTCTTGTCGATAAACGCTCAGCAATGCCGGCTCCGGCGGAGTCACGGCGATCCACCCGAGCGCCTGTGACGTTGAGTCCACCTGGTCGTCGAACTTACCCCTCGGAAACGTCGCCAGGGCGCCGGACGTGAATTCTCGTCCCCCGATAACTCCGGCATTCGTAGCGGGTTTCGGCCTCAGCGATCGCCGGCCGGGCCAGAACATCCCAGCCGCCCTCCTCAACGAGATGTCCGACGAGATCGTTTTCATGGAGCCGCTGCATGATGATCAGGATCGCGTGCTCGTGCGCGCCATGATTCGTGCTCATCGATGGCGCTCGAAACTGGGTCGGGGCCAGTGCCGATGAGTTTGAGAGGTCACCGCAAGGCAGTGTGCCGCCGGTCGCCCGACTCACAGGAAGATGCACGCGCGTCTGGCGAGGTCCGGGTTGCGGTTACCGCAGCACCAGGCGCAGGCCCTGCTCGAGCAAGGCGGTCAGCGTGGTGCCGCGAAGGCGCGCTTCGCGCATGGCCAGTTCGAGCAAACCCTCATTCAAGCGTATTGTCGTTCGCCTATGTCAGATCGCATGGCTGATATGTCCATATGGCAATGTTGCGCGCAAGAACGGCCGCCCGACATGAGCATGGCCTCTGGGCGGCGGACGGCACGGCCGGCTTCGGGATGAACCCGGGGCGCACTGGCGCACGGAAGCGTCTCGCCTGCCGGGCCATAGCAAAGAGAGCGGGGTTTAGTGGCTCCGTAAAGCGAGTCAGCGGATCACCCAGCGCAGGGTCAGCGTCAGGGCGGTGAACAGAACCCCGACGGCGACGACCAGCATCGACCCGAGGCGGATCGTCATCGAGGCACGTAACAGCTCTAAATCGCTCTTGGCGGCCGTGCGAGCATTGTTCAGATCCTGCCTCAGCAGCTCACTATCGCCTCTGGCAGCTGAACGGGCGCCATCCAATTCCTGTCTCAGCAGCGTGATGTCGCTCTTAGCGGCCAAACGAGCGCCATCCAGGTCTTGCCTCAGCAGCTCGATATCGCTCTTCGCAGCCAAACGAGCGCCATCCACATCCTGCCTCAGCAGCGCGATATCGCTCTTCGCGGCCAAACGGGCGCCATCCAATTCCTGTCTCAACAGCGCGATATCGCTCTTAGCGGCCAATCGAGCGCCATCCACATCCTGCCTCAGCAGCTCGATATCGCTCTTAGCGGCCAATCGAGCGCCATCCACATCCTGCCTCAGCAGCTCGATATCGCTCTTAGCAGCCAAACGAACGCCATCCAGGTCCTGCCTCAGCAGCTCGATATCGCTCTTGGTTGCCAATATGGCGGCCATGTCCCGTTCCATCGCATCGACGACTGCCCGCGCCTTGTCGGCCGGCACATTGATGCTCAGCAACGCATCATACAATGAATAGAGCGCATTCATTCCCCGATCCTAAGTCGCTGCGCGGGCTCCAGTTACCCGGCATTTACGTCGCAATTCTCCCGATTCTCGATGTGCTTTCGAGGGATGCACGCGCGAGCGCCCACTGCAGTGTCCGGCACGGCGCGCTTAGGCTATGGTCATGCGCCTTGAGGACCGGACGGGGCCTTGATTCCGGTGCTGAAAGTGGCTGACTGCGAGAACGCAGGTCCAATCAGCGCACATCGCACCGGGTGCGCTTGTGCGCCGCAGCGCTCAAGACAGCAGATCTGGCATTAGAGGTCCGCGATCTCTTTACGGAAAGCGGTGAGTAAGGTAAAGTGATATGATGATATCGCTTTACGCGGGTAACTCAGCATGACCACGACCGTGACATTGAGCAGCAAGTACCAGATCGTCATTCCACAGGCCGCGCGCGAGGCACTTTCGTTGTCCGCCGGCGACGAGCTGCTCGTCCTCTGTAAACCCGACCGCGTCGTCATCATTCCTAAGCCTGCGAAATATGCGCGCCGGACCGCGGGCCTGCACCGGGAAATCTGGAGGGGAGCGGACGCTTACCTCCAAGGTGAACGCAAGGACTGGTGATCGTGCGGATCCCCGGAGGGCACAAGCGTGTCCTCATAGATACCGGCATCTGGATCTATCACTTCGAGAAGCATCCGAAATTCGCGGCTCCCGCCGGGCGCATCGTCCGAAGACTGGAATCCGGCAAGTTCACGGGCATCGCCTCGGAGCTGACGCTGCTCGAGTTGACCGTGAGGCCTTTGCAGCTCGGCCGGCAGGACATCGCCGACGAATACGAACTCCTTCTGGGGCACTTTCCCAACCTCGAACTTCAGCCCATCAGCCGCGAGATCCTGCTCGAGGCCGCCGCGCTGCGCGCGCGCCTTCGACTGCGCACCCCCGACGCGATTCAGATCGCGACGGGACTCACCGCCGGCGCTACGCTGGCCGTCACCAACGACGAGGCCTGGCGGGCCCTTCGCGAGATTGAAGCTCTGATTCTTTCCGATCTGGTTTCGTAGGCACGGCACGCGACGACGCCGATACATCGTGCGCAGCGAGGCCAGATCCGGCGCGGCCGCGCCGAACTGCTCACCCAGATGTCGCCGCTCGCCATCCGCGAACTGACTAGCGGCCGACGCGGTGCACCGGGCCTACGAGATCTACGCGCTGGAGCGTGAGTTCCTCGCCACCCTGGCTCAAGCGGCAGCATTCAGCCAGGATTCAGTTGTGCCTGATTATTCTCTCCTCCAGGCGCCTAGGCGGCTCCGAGACTCCCAGCAGCCCTTTTGTGCCGCTCGGATTTGAGCCCCGCCCCGCTTCTGCGCCACGACCCTAAGAGCGAATCCGGCGGGCTGGCGCTGCAGTTTGCGCCAACTCGCCGGCGCTCCCTGCAAGCTAAGTTCGCGCACTACCCCGTGAAACGCGTCGGCGAACACCGACATTGCAGCGGCGTGGATTCCCACGCACAAATATGAGAAACAACTCACTGCATCGGTGATCTAATTCAGCAACTATTCATCTGTCTCTGATTATTCTTTGACCCCAAGGCGCCTACGCGGCCCCGGGACTCCCAGCAGCGCCTTTTGCTGTTCGGATTTGAGCCCCGCCCCGCTTAAGGCGCCGGACCCCCCGCAACCCGGCGGGTTGGCGCTGCAGTTTGCGCGAACCCGCCGCTCCCTGCCCGCCAGAGTAGCGGGATGCGCCTCCGATTGACGCATCCGATTCAAGGCAGAACGCTAGTCATCCTTCTTGATTTTGATGTGACTGTGGACCGCCTTGACCCCTTCGGTCTCCCGCGCAATCGCCTCGGCCTTGTCGGCCGCTTCTTGTGTCCCGGCGCTGCCGCTCAGCCACACGACGCCATCCTTGTCGGTATCGACATGAATGCGCCCCAAGCTGGTGATATGTTCCGCGGCAAGTTTGGCCTTAACCTTCGTCGTGATGGCCGAATCCTTCACGAATGCCTTCGCGTGTGAACCGGCCGCGTCCGCATCCTCATCAGCCAAGGCCACCGCAGACCCGAGCAACGTGCCAAAAACGACGCCGATGATTGCAAGTTTGTTCTTCATGATCAGTTGTCCCTATGGTGAAGCCTTCGAAACCTCGCACCTGTCGGATCAGAGCCGCCCAAGCAGCATCAGAATGATGACGACGATCAGGATGACGCCGATGATACCTACCCCGCCGTGCCCATAGCCATACCCGTAGCCACCGAAGCGGCCACTGAAGCCACCGAGCAGGAAGATCACAAGAAGGATGACGAGAATGAGCCCCAGCGACATGGTCTTATCTCCTCTGCACGACCCTCCGCCCACGGGGCAGACGATCATAGATTTTTCATGAGTCGCAAAACCACCGTCAAAATTACACCGCTTCAGGAGACGGGGTCTGTAGGTAGAATCCCCACGGCGCCATCGTTCCGCACAGACGCGCAGGGAATCGACGTTCGGCAAAGGGGGGCGTTGTGTACGGCACCGCACAGACGCAGGATCTATACCGCCGCCGAGGTACCGCTGTAATTGATCGCGGTGAGGGTTTCGATGCCCGCCAGCCCTACCTGTTGCCGCCGGGCGTCGTCCGTGGCGCTTCCGCAGGCGACGAAGGCGGAGGTCGAGAGGAGCAACTGCCATCGGTGGGGGTGCGCTCTTGCACGGCCCCGTCCCCGCGTCACCCCCTGATAGGGCACAGTCCTTCATCACATGCGCTCGAAGCCGGTGGATTAGCGCTAAAGTTTTGCACCAACCTGCCGGCGCTCTTTCCCAATAATCGTCCTGCTGTCAGCAAGCTCTGGCGCCGAAGAGTAGCGGGGCAGTCGCGTCGACGCAGCACTTGCGATGCACAAAAGTGAGAAACAACTCACTGCATCGCTGATCCCATTCAGCAACTATTCATCTGTCTCTGATTATTCTTTGACCCCAAGGCGCCTACGCGGCCCCGGGACTCCCAGCAGCGCCTTTTGCTGTTCGGATTTGAGCCCCGCCCCGCTTAAGGCGCCGGACCCCCCGCAACCCGGCGGGTGAGCGCTGCAGTTTGCGCGAACCCGCCGGTCCCTCTCGCACCAAAAGCCCCTTAGATTGCACAGCCCGCGCCGCAAGACGGCCGTCCCGCAGCGCACGCGTGTACCCATCTGGTTAGGCTCGGCGGTCAGAAGGCGTTCTTGCCGCCGATGATGCATCCCAGCGTCTTGAGCAGAATCTTGAGATCGAGCAGCACCGACCAGTGCTCCGCGTAGTACAGATCCAGTTCGACGCGGCGACGGATCTGCTCGGCGGTGTGCGTCGCACCGCGGTGGCCATTGACCTGCGCCCATCCCGTCATCCCCGGCTTGACGCGGTGCCGATGCGGATACTCACCGACGATTTCGTGTCCGAGGCGATTCTCGGTGCGCATATCGACCGCATGGGGACGCGGTCCGACCAGCGACATATCGCCCTTGAGCACATTGAACAGCTGCGGCAGCTCATCCAGGCTCGTGCGGCGCAGGAATCGGCCCACCCTCGCGATGCGATCGTCATCCCGCGAGGCCTGTACGAGCCCCGACGAATCCGATGGCGTCCATCGCATGGTGCGAAATTTGAGCACATCGAAGGCGCGGTTGTTCCAGCCGTGGCGGCGTTGACGAAAAATGATCGGTCCGGGACTGTCGGCCCAGACCGCGAGCGCAATGACGGCGAACAACGGCAGCGACAGCAGCAGCAGACCGCTCGCCAGCACGATATCCTCGAGTCGTTTGACGACAGCGCCCCAGCCGCGCAGCGGCCGATCCGCCAGCAGGGCCGCGGGCAGGCAGTTACCGACATAGGCCCAGCCATGATGAGGCACGTTGAGGGCGAACTGTTGCGGGCAGATTGCGACCGAGGTCGCCAGCGCCTTGAGCTGATGCGCGAGCGATCCGAGTCGCTGCTCGGCGGCCGCCGGAATCGCAATCAGCACCCAATCAATCCGTCGGATTTTACCGACTTCGAGCAGATCCTGGACCGTACCGCAGGGGCGATTCGCCGCGGCCTGGTGTCGTGTCAGCCGATCATCGAACACGCCAGCGAACTGAAGCCCATTGGACTTGATCTGCTTGAAGTGCCGCACGACCCGATCCGCCAGCTCGCCGGCCCCGACGATGACCACGACGTCGCGCAGACTCCCCCGGCGCTCGAGGAACTGAAGGGCTCTGGCCAGCAGCAATCGATTGGCCATCACGGCGCTCCAACCGAGCACGGCCCACAGCACAAGCCAGCCGCCAGGCGCACTGTGCAATGACCCGGTCGCGTAGCCGATCACGAGCAGGAGCATCGCAAACACCACGAATCGCCACGACAGCTCGTGGGCGTTCCACTGAGGATCGCCATGCTCGCGCACATTCTGCGGGCGCGAGGCTCGCAGCACGAACGGCGCGATAAGGGCTGCGACCGTCACCCGGCTGCCGAAGGTAGCCCAGGCCTGCCCCGGCAGCACGCTGGTGATCGACAGCTGCATCCAGAGCAGCGCGCTCAAGCCGCCACCCAAGCCGATCGCGCACACATCGCCCAATGCCAATAGATCATGCGCCAGCGCGACGAAGTCGCGGCTCAGGCCGCGCGGAATTCTCGGCTCTGCATGGCCGATGGTCGTATCTGCTGACGAGAACCGTGGGTTCATTGCAATGGCGAAGCTGGACGATGAGATCGCACCGTGAACGCTCGGATAATCTCACGCGGACACCCGAGCGGTCGGTATGTCGTCCATCGACGACAGACCCGCTCGATTTTGTAATTTTTCGCATGCGTAGCTTCGCCATCACCGAAGGCGGTGTATTCTTATGGCCACCGTCTGCGTGCCCTGATGACCGAACCCAGCCGCCTGGACCAGATCGAGATCAAGCTCGCTCATCTCGAGCGCGCGCTGATCGAGCTCAACGACGCCGTGCTCCGACAGCAGCGCGAGATCGAGCTGCTCACGGCGCGCAACCGGCAGTTGAAGTATCAGTTGGAAGTGCTGGAGGCCGGCGGCGCTGCGAGCGGCGACGCGTTCGAACGACCGCCGCACTATTAGTGCGGCGGCGGGGCCAGTGCCGATGGGTTTGAGAGCTCACCGCACTGTTCATAGTGGCTTCAGACAATCGTTCGTTGCCAGCCGGAGCGCAGGGAATCCGCTCGCTGCAGATACCAGGCTACCGTCGTGCGCAGGCCTGCCTCAAGCGAGATCTGCGGCCGGAAAGCACATTCCCGCTCGATCTTCGTACAGTCGATCGCGTAGCGGCGATCGTGTCCCGGACGGTCTTTGACATAGCGCACCAGCCGCTCGCTGACCTCGCCGTGGGCCACCGCCGAATCCGGAAAGTCCTGGCGTAACTTGCTGGTCGAGCCGATGTAGCCATCGACGATGCTGCACAACATGTGCACCAGATGGATGTTCTCGCATTCCGAGCGGCCGCCGATGTTGTAGACCTCCCCCGGCTTGCCGCGCGTGAGCACCGCCTCGATCCCACGGCAATGATCTTCCACGTGCAGCCAGTCACGGATGTTGCGGCCGTCGCCATAGACGGGCAATGACTTGCCCGCGAGCAGTTGCGAGATCATCACCGGAATCAGCTTTTCCGCAAACTGATACGGGCCATAGTTGTTGGAGCAGTTGCTGATGGTCGTCTGCAGTCCATAGGTGTGCTGATAGGCGCGCACCAGATGGTCCGAGGCCGCCTTGCTCGCCGAGTACGGCGAGTTGGGCGCGTACGCTGTCGATTCGGTAAACGGCGGATCCTCGGGGCCGAGCGACCCATAGACCTCGTCGGTCGAGACGTGATGGAAACGATGCGTCGGGACGGTCATTTCCTCCAGCCAGACGCGGCGAGCTGCCTTCAGCATCGAATGCGTACCGATGATGTTGGTTTGCACGAACGCTTCAGGACCTTCGATGGATCGATCGACGTGCGATTCGGCGGCGAAGTGCACGATGGTGTCGAGCCGCTCCTCACGCAGCAGCTGCTCCACCAGCGCCGTGTCGCGGATGTTGCCGTGAACGAAAAGGTATTCGGCGCGGACTTCGGCGCCCTGCAGATTGGCGAGGTTACCGGCATAGGTCAGCGCATCAAGCACGACCAGCCGATCACCCGGATGCTCGGCCAGCCAGTAATGCACGAAATTGGCGCCGATGAATCCGGCCCCTCCGGTAACGAGTAGTCGCGCCATGCCTGTCCGCTGATTTTCGCCCCGCCAGATCGAGGAAATCTCAGTATAGGTAAGTCGTCGGTTTGGTGCCCGTCAGTGCGGCAGCTCCGCCAAAGTGGCGCGCAGATTTGGCCGCCAGTGCTCCGGCTTGAGACCTAACTGCGCAGCGCTTTCGCGGGTATCCAGCACGCTGTTCGCCGGTCGATGAGCCGCGGTCGGATAGTCTGCCGTGACAATCGGCGTCACCTCAACCTCCTGCGACAGGAGCCCTGCGGCCAGCGCGTCTTCGGCGATTGCGCTGGCGAACTCATACCAGCTCGCGACCCCGTCGTCGGTCCAGTGCAGCACGCCGTGCACGCGCGGCAATTCGGCGATTCTCCACAGCGCGCGTGCAATCGAGGCCGCCGCGGTGGGCGTGCCCTTCTGGTCGGCCACGACGCGCACGGCGCCGCGCTCGCGCATCAGCCGCAACATCGTCAGCAGGAAATTCTTGCCCTGCGCCGCGTACACCCAGGCGGTGCGCAAGACCACGGCCCTCTCGGCCAGCACCTCGAGCACGGCTTGTTCCCCGGCGAGCTTCGTGCGCCCATAGACACTGAGCGGATGAGGGGCATCGCCGGGTCTGTACGGCTCGGTTGCGCGGCCATCGAACACGTAGTCCGTCGAGATCTGGATCATGCGGCAGCCGTCGATGCTTTGCGCGGCCTCGGCCAGATGCTGGGGCGCCTGCGCATTGATCGCATCAGCCAGGAAAGGCTCGGACTCGGCTTTGTCCACGGCCGTATAGGCGGCCGCATTGAGGATGACCTGCGGCTCAAATGCCGAGACCGCGGCGCGCACCGCGCCGGAATCACTGATATCGAGCTGCTGATGCGTGAGCGCGTGCAGTTCGGTCTGCAGTGGCACGCTGCGCAGCAGCGCAGTGCCCACCTGGCCCGAGGCGCCGGTGATCAGCACTCTCATGGGTAGCTCTCGGCATCCTTGAACAGCGGCGCCGCAGCGTCTTTCGCCGACAGTGTGGGCGCGATGCCCACCGGCAGCGGCCATTGCACGCCGAGCTGCGCATCGTTCCAACGAATCGCGCGCTCGTGCTGCGGCGCGTAGAAGTCGGTGCACTTGTACAGAAAATCGATCTCGTCGCTGAGGGCGAGATAGCCGTGCGCGAATCCCGGCGGCACCCAGAGCATGTGGTGATTGCTGTCACTGAGTAGCGCGCCGACCCATTGTCCAAAGCGCGGTGAGCTGCGGCGGATGTCCACGGCCACATCGAACACCTCGCCGCGGGTGACGTGGACCAGCTTGCCCTGCGGCTGCCGGATCTGGAAATGCAGCCCGCGCAGCGTGTGCCGCACTGAATGGCTGTGATTGTCCTGGACAAAGCGCGCCTCGATGCCGGCGGCCGCAAATCGCTGCTGATGCCAGCTCTCGAAGAAGAATCCACGCGCATCGCCAAACACGCGCGGCTTGATCAATACCACTTCAGGCAGTCGGGTCGGCTCGAACCGCATTACAGCCGCTCCGAGAGCAGACCGATCAGGTATTGGCCATAGTCAGTCATCGACAGCGGCCGGGCCAGCTTCTCCAGCTGGGCGCCGTCGATAAAGCCCGCACGAAACGCAATCTCTTCGGGACAGCAGACCTTCCAGCCCTGGCGGTTCTGGATCGTTTCAATGAAATTCGCAGCCTGCATCAGGGATTCGTGGGTGCCGGTGTCGAGCCACGCGGTGCCGCGGCCGAACAGCTCGACCTGTAGCGCGCCGCGCTCCAGATAGCGACGGTTCACATCCGTGATCTCAAGCTCACCGCGCGCGGACGGCGCAAGACTCGCGGCGATGTCGAGCACGTCGTTGTCATAGAAGTAGAGTCCCGTCACCGCGTAGTTCGACTTCGGCTGCAGCGGCTTCTCCTCGATATCGAGCGCGAGGCCCGCCGCGTCGAACTGCACGACGCCGTAACGCTGCGGGTCCTTGACGTGATAGGCGAATACGGTCGCCCCGTGCGCGCGGCGGTCGGCCCTCTGCAGCTGCTCGGGCAGGCCGTGGCCGTAAAACAGATTATCGCCGAGCACCAGGGCCGCCGGATCGGCGCCGACGAAGCGGCGGCCGATGATGAACGCCTGCGCCAACCCCTCGGGGCGGGGCTGCTCGGCATAGCTCAACGACAGCCCCCATTGGCTGCCATCACCGAGCAGACGCCGAAAGGCCGGCAGATCGGTCGGCGTCGTGATGAGCAGAATGTCGCGGATCCCGGCCAGCATCAGGGCTGACAGCGGGTAATACACCATCGGTTTGTCATACACCGGCAGCAGCTGTTTGCTCACCGCATAGGTGACCGGATGCAGCCGCGTGCCGGCGCCGCCGGCGAGGATGATGCCCTTGCGCATGGACTCCCTACAGCGGCCGCGCCACCCGAATATTACCGTTCATCTCAACACCGAGTTTACCCAGGAAATGATCGGCGGTTACGACCATCTCTTCTACTCCGGCCCGCTAGATGGTTACTTCGGCTACGATCTTGGACGCCTACCCTACCGCACGCTCGACTTCGAGCGATTCGACGCGGAAGGAGACTACCAAGGCTGCGCCGTGATGAATTATTGCGAAGAGTCGGTGCCTTACACGCGCATGACCGAACACAAGTACTTCGCGCCATGGGAGTCGCACGACAGGACCGTTTGCTATCGCGAGTTCAGTCGCCGCTGCGAGCCCGGCGACATACCTTACTATCCTGTGCAGTTGGTTCATGAGGACCCGATGCGCGAGCGGTACATGGCGCGTGCCCGAGCCGAGGGGAAGATCACGTTTGTTGGCCGGCTCGGGATCTATCGCTACATGGACATGGATGTGACGATCCGGGTCGCACTGGACGTGGCGCGCGCTTTTCTGTGTCAACACCCATCCGCACATTAGATCCGCCGCTGGTTGACGAAGACAAGTCCTGTCTTGGCCATATACTGCGCTCCGTCACGCCTGGCGAGTTCCCGGATGCGGCGGGTATCCTCCTGCAACAGAACGGCTCCACGCCGGGCAAGATGCGACACCCAGTAGGCTTTAGGCTTTAGATTCACGTGGTGATAGCCGTCTTGCCCCGGCACGGCATGCGTCATCGCGATGATCTTCCCCGTGAGCAGGGATGCCAGGACGTGGTCGACAAACCGCGCCGAGATATGCTCCACAACCTCCTGACAATGCACCAGATCAACCCTGGTGACTACCGGACCTTGTGTTAGATCGTGCACGAGTGTCGGGTAGATCGAATAGTTCAGATTGTCTTCGAAGCCATCGACCGCGATCACACGTACGCCTTTTCGGCTCAGATAGGACGCCGCATGTCCTGCGCCGCTACCGAGATCCAGGGCCGACTCAACTCCGAACCGCAAGATCAGGTAGTCCCAAACTGAGGGACAGTAGGTATACGGGTCGCCAATCTTGATATTGCCGCCAAGGTGCGGCGCTGAATCGCTGGCGGCCACGTCAAGGCCCCGGTAAGACAGAGCGCGAGTGACGCAAGACATATCAAGAGCCTCCTACAGATTCTGATAGTTCGGCCCGGAACCACCCTCGGGCGTGGTCCAGGTGATGATGCCGTAGGGATCCTTGATGTCGCAGGCTTTGCAATGCACGCAGTTGGCGGCATTGATGCGCAGCATCTTGCCGCCCTGAGGATTGTCGACCATCTCATAGACGTTCGCCGGGCAGAAGCGCTCGCAGGGATTACCGAATTCCTGCGCGCAGCGCGTGGCGCAGATCGAGGTGTCCGCGACCTTCAGATGCACCGGCTGGGCCTCCTCGTGCGTGTTGCCGGCGAAGAACACCGACGATAGACGATCGCGCGGCGGCAGCGTGCGCGTCACCCAATGCCGATCGGGTGATGTATAGGCGTCGAGGCGCTTGAGCTGCGCGGCATCGTCGCGGCGATTGGTGAGCGTCCACGGCGAGCGCCCGCCGGTGAGGGTCTCGAGCGCACCGTTGGCGAATCCCCACCAGAAGCCGCGCTTGAAACCGGGTTTGATATTGCGCACCTGATAGAGCTCGCGCCCGCCGGGGCTCGCGCGCCAGCGCGCGTCGAAACCCGCGGGGCTGCCCGCCTCGGCGAGGTGCTCGGCGGCACACACGCCCGAACGAATGGCCTGATGAATGCCCTTGATCTTGGGCACATTGAGCGTACCTCCGGCGTCGCCGATCAGCATTGCGCCCGGCATGTCGAGCCTCGGCAGCGATTGCCAACCGCCGGCCGCGATCGTTCGCGCCCCGGCGGCCAGGATCTCCCCGCCATCGAACAGCGGCTTGACTTCAGGGTGATGCTTGAACTGCTGGAACGCTTCAAACGGCTGCAGGCGTGGGTCCTGGTAGTCGAGTCCGACCACAAAACCGACGTACACGCGGTCGTAATCCAGGTGGTAGAGAAAACTGCCGCCGTAGGTCTTGCCATCGAGCGGCCAGCCGGCGCTGTGGTGGATCAGACCGGCTTGCGCGCGTCCAGGCGGCAGCTGCCACAGCTCCTTGAAGCCCAGTCCGAACGTCGGTGGCGACTTGCCCGCATCGAGCTTGAAGCGCTGGATCAGCTGCTTCGCAATCGAACCGCGGCAGCCTTCCGCCAGAATCGTCGTGCCGGCGAGCATCTCGACACCGGGCGCGTAATTCGGGCCCTCAGCGCCGTCTTTGGTGAGGCCCATATCCCCGACCCGCACGCCCGTGACGGCCCCATCGGCACCATAGAGAGGAGCCGCCGCGGCAAATCCCGGAAAAATATCGATGCCGGCGGCCTCGGCCTGCTCGGCCAGCCACGCGGTGAGCTGCGAGAGCGACACGATGAGATTGCCGTGATTGCGCATCGCCGGCGGCAACGGCAGGCGCAGCGCTCTGCGTGCGGTCAGGAATGAGAACTCGTCGTGCTGCGCGGGCACCGCCATGCCGCTGTAGCTCGCGCGCCAGTTCGGCAGCAAGGCCTCGAGCGGCCCCGGCTCGAGCACCGCCCCCGAGATCGAATGCGCACCGACGGTCGAGCCCTTCTCGAGCACGCAGATCGAGGCTTCCGGCTTGAGTCGCTTGAGGCGCAGGGCGCAGGCCAGCCCGCTCGGCCCCGCGCCGACGAGTACGAAGTCATATTGCATCTGCTCGCGCTCGCTCATGGTCTGGCCTTGTAGGCGGCGTCTCTCATGATTGGCGAATTCCTCCTCTTTTTGATTGTAGAGGTAGCCGAGGATGAGCGTCCATGTAGGATAGCCTTCGACGCAAGAGGCCCCTGACGGATGAGCTCGAATCTGGGTGTGTTCACGCAACTGCTCGGTCCGGTGATCGACATTGCGCGACGCGCGGGTGCCGCAATCCTCGATGTCTATGAATCGGGCGAGGTCGCGGTCGCGAACAAGGCGGACGGATCAAAGCTGACGCAGGCCGATCTGCGTGCGCATCACACGATTGTCGAGGGCCTGCACTCGTTGACGCCGGATTGGCCCGTGCTGTCGGAAGAGTCGGCTAAGATCGACTTTTCCGAGCGCGCGCATTGGTCGCGCTATTGGCTCGTGGACCCGCTCGACGGCACCAGGGAGTTTCTCTCCCGCAACGGTGAATTCACCGTCAATATCGCCCTGATCGACGGGCATGATCCGGTGCTCGGCGTCGTCTACGCACCGGCCAGACGGCTGCTGTATTACGGCATCCCGGGCGCCGGGGCGTTTCGCGCGCACGCCGATGAGCCCGCCCGTCCTATCGTGGTGCAGCGGCACGCGGCCTCACCGGTACGAATCGTCGGCAGTCGTTCCCACCGCGGCGATTCTCTGGACAGTCTGCTGGCTCATCTGGGCTCCTACGAGCTGGTCGTGGTCGGCAGTTCGCTCAAGCTGTGCATGGTCGCCGAAGGCAGCGCCGACCTGTATGCGCGGCTCGGTGCGACTTCGGAATGGGATACGGCGGCGGCACACGCGGTGGTGCTGGCGGCCGGCGGCGGCGTCACCAGCACGGCGGGCACGCCGCTGACCTACAACAGCCGGCCGGAGCTGCTCAACCCGCATTTCCTCGTCTATGCCGATCGCGACCGGGAGTGGCACCGCTTGCTCTAAAGCCCCGCCGCCGGAGCCAAGCTCGCGCGTGTGGCGCGAGCGGCGTGGCTGTACCCGCGAAGCGCCAGCGTAGTGGGTCACAAAAGGCAAAGCTTGCTATTGCATCGCGAGACATTGTGTCTTAACGTTCGCGCGCGCTGCGAGCGGCGCTACCGTTCGCTGCCCTTTCGGAAACTGCCGGACTACGGAGGTGTGACAAGACTGCAATGAAGAAACGCAAAGCGTCCGCGAACAGCGAACCTGGGCCTCGTCTTCACCGCGTTAACCTGTATCTCGAGAAGAATTTCCCCGACTTTTTTGCCGAAGCACGCTTTCACGTCGGCAACGACGACTACTTTCTATACAGCCGTTTCGGCCAGTACCTCGCCCGCTCCATCGAAAGCAATCGGGCACCCCGCGATAAGATCCACCGAGGATTCACCGTCCTCAATAAGATTGCTCGCATGTCCGCCAAGGACCCCGCAGTGCGCCGCATGCTGGTCACCGGTCCGCTCGAACACCTCGTGGACAATCCCAAGGCCCGTGCGCTTGCCCGCAAGCACCTGTCCTCGGTTGCCCAGAGCTACCTGGAAGGCCTGTGCGAATAAACTCGCAGCCCGAGCACCTCCCTTTGCACCATGAGCCCGCAGCCCAGCGCCCTGGATCTTCTGTTCTTCTGGTTCGGACCGCGTCCGTACACCGCGGCGCGGGTCCAGCAGCATTCGCGGATCTGGTTCGGCTCGCCCGATGCTCCCGAGCTCACTCCACAGACCGATGAGCTGATCCGCGAGCGCTATGCTGACCTGACCCTGGCTGCCGCACGCGGCGAGCTGTCCGCCTGGGAATCCAGCCCCCGCCGCCGCCTGGCGCTGATCCTGTTGCTCGACCAGTTCTCACGCAACATCTACCGCGGCAGCGCTCGCGCCTTTGCCCAGGACCTGCAGGCGCTCTCGCTCACCGTCTCAGGCATGCAGATCGGCGCCGACGCGACGCTCGACCCGGTCGAGCGGCTCTTCTTCTATATGCCGCTGATGCACGCCGAAAGCCTCGACGTCCAGGAAGAATCGGTCGCCGCCTTCCGCCGGCTGCTCGAGGAAGCCCCCGCCGAGCTGCGCCGCACCTTCGAAAGCCACCTGCGCTCCGCCCTATTGCACCGGGACATCATCACGCGCTTTGGCCGCTTCCCCCGCCGCAACCGCGCGCTGGACCGCGAGAGCACGCCGGAGGAAGTCGAGTGGCTCGCCACCGAGGGCGACGAGTTCGCCTCATAGGTCGCCGCATAGTTCCGCCGCGCAGGTCGGCTGATCATTCCGGCGGCTCGCTACCACAATTGCGCATCGCTTGAATAACCCAAGCCGTTGGGTTATCGTATACTATGAGTCGGGTGTTTGTTTGCGAAAACACAGGGGCCACGATTTACGTTTTCAGTAACGATCATTGTCCGCCTCACGTGCACGCCCGCCATCGCGGCAAAGGTTGGATTGCGCGGGTGAGGTTTTCCTACTTCAGTAGCACGGTGGAGCTCATGAGCATCTCGCCGATCAAGAGCGTTCCGTTGCAGCGCGTGGTCAACCAGCTCCTGGACAGTATTCAGGACCGACTGTCGGACTGCCGCCAGAGCTGGTGGATGACGAATCGGACAGCTTGCCTAACTAACCAGTGGGCGCTAGTGCCGGCGGATGGGAAGATGGAGATGCTCTCGATGCAGAGGCCAGATAGCAAGCAGATCGCTGATGCCAGCTACGACCCCGCGACCGAGCGGCTTCGGGTGACTTTTCGGGACAGGACGACAGCAGAGGTGAGATTACGACCATGACGCAGCAGCAAATTACTGACGCCGAATACGCGGCTGCGCTGGCGGCCGGCCGCGCTCAAGCTGACACGGAAATTTTAGCGCGGGCGGTTCGTTATGTGCCCGATCGAGATGCCATCGAGATCGTCATCAATCGAAATGCCGGCTTCCTGATCCCCAGACAGTGGATCGGTGCGCTGCAAGACGTACCGGTGGAGGATCTGGTCAAGCTAGACGTCTGGCCAGATGGCTCAGCGATCGAGCTTGAGGGCCGCGATATCCACATCAGCGTACATGGGCTCCTGGTAGCGATTTTGCCGGCCATGCTACCCGCGCGAACCATTGCGGCAATATTTGCGAGCCGCGGCGGTAAAGTAACTTCAGCGCTGAAGCGAAGCAGCGCGCAGGCTAACGGCCGTAAAGGCGGGCGACCTCGAAAGATGCTATTCGTTGCCGAAGGTCTGGCACGGCGCGGAAAACCGGTCACCACAATGGACAGAGGGAACAAGTTCATGGCGAAGCATCGCAATCCTAAGGGTCTCGATGACCGGCAGCGTGATCGAGATGGCGAAATTCGCCATAAACGCAGTGACACGCACGTCGAGACGTTGCGCAAGACCTATGGCGATAACTTTGCTTCTGGCTACCGATCCGACACAAAACTCGGTACGGTGCTGCGCAAAGAGGGCGTCGATACGCTCGATCAGCTGCTAAAAAGGCGACATCGAGCGAGCTGAAACTTTCAATTGACGCACTGCCTTAACCCCACGTTCGGTTGCAACGCTTACGAGAGATCGACGTACGTCGAGTAGCCCAGCGGAATTTCACCACCAGGCCCTCCTAGATCCGGACGTGAATGTCGCCATTCATCCGGCTCCTATTGTTCAACCGTCCTTCCAGGTCCCAGTGGGGAAATAGCAGGGGCTGGCGAGCTTGCACCCGCTTAAGCCACCGGTACATCTTCATCCGGGCGCTCCGGAAGCGTTTGTATTTGCGGCGTGCCCACCGTAGCAGGAAATCATCCAGCGGGCGGAACACAGGGATCAGCGCGGACCGCTGGAAGTGACCGTAGTAGTTCATCCAGCCGCTAATCTGCAGTTCCTCCCGTCGTCCTCGGGCACCTAGGCCGCTTGAAGCACCGCTCGGCGAACAGGCTGCGGGAACTGCGCGATGACAAACGATTCCTTGGGGTAAAGATAGTCCTCCCCGGACTCATCAATCACACGCAGCTGCCCCAACTTCTCAGCACGCGCATCGGCAACGGACACGTATATCTTCCGCCGTTCCAGCGATACTTCGTACCCTGAATTGTCAATGCAAATTACAAGTCGCCGTGCTGCTCGAGCCATGATCTTTCACCTCAAATGAGGCGCTTGATCTTGAATTCCCGCTTCCCAATCCCGGTCGCCTCGTACCAGTGTACCTCGGCCCTGACAATCTCGCCGTTCCTCAGTCGGATCTCAGCGATACCCTTGCGCTTTCGCCACCTGCCACGGCCATAGCGCTTGCGCAGCCTGGCTATCTCGCGAACGCCTGATCCTGTTGCAATCGTTTCAACTTCAGCGATGTCGCCAAGAACCTCAAAGTGCATGAGCCATCGTTCCAGACCACGCGACGCCGGTCAAATACGGCGCTGAGTGCGATGCTCAGCCATTACGTTTGGACAGAACCGAGCCTGCGTCAGCACCTTAACCCCACGTTCGGTTGCAATCGCTCAAAGAGAGCGAGGTATAGGGTGGATTTTTGTTATCAAAAATCCACCCTGTACCTCGATCTCTCTGCAACAGTTCCTACTGAACACCAGCTAAGGCTGCTTCACTGCGCCGGCGGTGCAAAATCCGCTGCCTCGAGCGGCTTCTCGAGCACCGCTCCGAACTTCGAGACCTCGGCCCGGATGCGCGCCGCATCGCCGATCAGCACGATATCCACATCCTCAGCGCGAGGGTACGCGGTGGCGACGACCTGTCTTGAGGCTGGCGCGTCCACCCGCAGCAGCTGCGGTCCGAAATCGTCGATATAGCTATCCGGCAGGTGGTACAGATCCAGGTCGGCCAGCGCGCCGGCCCAATCGGCGCTGGTCTCGAAGCCGAGCGCATACTGGCCGAGGATGTAGCTGCGTGCGGAATCGATGGCCGCGTCGCTCACGCCCTGTTGCTTGAGCGTCGACAAAGTCTGCAGCGCGATCTCGAGGGCCCGAGCCGTACTCGCGGTTTGCGTGAACGAACTGATCGCGAACTCGCCGGCCACCGCGCCGCGATGAAAGCCCGCATGTGCCGAATAGCTCAGGCCCGACTTGACGCGTAACGCCTGCATCAGCATCGAGCCGAAGCTGCCGCCGAAGGCGGTATTGGTGACGTCGAGCGCCGCGCGCTGCGGATACGAGCGTGCGACGCCGACGTTGGCGATCCAGAAATAGGTCTGTGCCGACCCGGGCGCGTCGATCAGCAACAGCCGCCGGCCATTGACGCGCGCCATTGCGGTCAAGGGCGCCACCGGCGCGCCGGCCTGGCGCCAGGAGGCAAAGGCGGCGGTCACGGCGCTCTTGAGCGAGGCGGGATCGAAGTCGCCGGCGAATACCAGCGTCAGGCGATCGGCGCCGAATTGATCGTGGTAGAACCTCAGCACGTCCTCGCGCGTAATCCTCGCCAGGCTCGTCTCGCTGCCACCGGTCGGCTTGCCATAGGCGTGTCCGGCGAACAGCAGCGCGCGGCCGTAGGTGCCGATCAGGCTTTGGGGCTCGGAGTCCTTGGCTGCCTTGATCGATTCAATGCGCCGCGCGCGCAGTTTTTCGAACTCGGGGAGCTCGAAGTGCGGGCGCTGCAGCGCATCGGCCAGCAGGCCCAGCAGCAGCTCGCGGTCGCGCGCCAGAAACTGGCCATGCACGAGGATGGCCTCGCTGTGCGCGTCGGCATCGAAACTGCCGCCCGCGCCCTCGACCGCGTCGGCGAAGGCGTAGGCATCGCGGCTGCCGGCGCCATGCGTGAGCAGCTCCGCCGCCAGCGAGGCCACGCCATCGCGCCCGTCGGGATCGAGGCGGGCGCCGCCGCGCACGACCGCCTCAAAGGCGATCAACGGCACATCGTGCCGCGGGATCAGGATCAGCTTCACGCCGTTGGCGAGCGTGAAGCGCTGATGCGGCGGAATCTTCACCCCGACACTGACCGCCTGATCGGCGGCATGGCTCCAGCCACTGACCGCGCCGAGCAGCGCCGCCGCGGTCACCACGCGCACCGAACGCCGCAGCATCAGCGCACCCCCGCGCCGGGGTGAAAGCCGGCGTCGCTGCCCTCGGGCTCTTCGCCGCCCTGGGGCGCCAGGACGCCGATGGTGCGCTTATCGGCATTGAAGACCTGACGCGCGATCTTGGCCACGTCCTCGCGCGTGACGCGCTCGTAGGCGTCGGGCGCCGCAAACAGCAGCTTGTAGTCGCCGTGCATGACCGCGTATTCGCCCAGCAGCCGCGCCTTGCCGTCGATGGTCGAGACGCCACGCCAGAAATCCGCCGCGACCAGGTTCTTCGCGCGGCGCAGTTCCTGGTCGGTCACGCCGTCCTTGACGATGCGTTCGAGCTCGGCATCCAGGGCGTGCTCGAAGTCGGGCACCGAGCCGCCGGCAGGCAGCGTGGCGTGAATGACGAAGATGTTCGCGTCGAAACCTTCAGACCAGCCGCCGTCGATCGCGATCGCGAGCTTTTTCTCCTCCACCAGGGCGCGGTTCAGCCGCGAGGCATGGCCGCTCACGAGGATGGTCTGCAGGATATTGAGTGCCGGCTCGAACGGGTCGGCGGCCGGGATCGCGTGATAGGCATAGTGCACCAGCGGATTCTGTCCGGGCCGCTCGAGCACCAGCCGCCGCTCACCCAGCTGCTCCGGCTCGCGGGTGTGCACGGGCGGCGGCGGCTCGCGCGCCGGCGCAGGCGCGAAATATTTCTGCGCCAGCGCAAACACCTGATCCGGATCGACCGCGCCGACCAGGATCAGCGTGCAGTTGTTCGGCGCGTAATGGCTGCGGAAGAAATTCTGCAGGTCGGCCATGGTCCAGGATTGAATGTCCGACGGCCAGCCGATGGTCGGAATCCGGTACGGATGCGCCAGGAACGCAGTGGCCTGCACCTGCTCCTCGAGCAGCGCCGCGTTGCTGTCCTCGATGCGCAGGCGCCGCTCGGAATAGACCACTTTGCGCTCGTTCTCGACCACCTCGGGCACGAAGGCGAGGTTCGCGATGCGATCGCTCTCGAGCTCGAATACCAGCTCCAGCGCCGAGCGTGGGAACCAGTCCTGATACACCGTCACGTCCTGCGAGGTGTAGGCGTTGTTGCTGGCGCCCTGCCGCTCCATGAGCCGATCGAAGTCGCCCTGCGGGTGCTTCGAGGTCCCGTTGAACATCATGTGCTCGAAGAAGTGCGCCAGCCCGGTGGTGCCGGTGCCCTCATTGCGGCTGCCGACGTGCACCCAGTTGTACAGCGCCACATTCGGGATGTTGTGGTCCGGCCAGACGATGATCTGCAAGCCGTTGGGCAGCGTGGCGGTGCGCACGGCCGCCGCCGCGTCCGCAAACGATCGCGGCGCCGCCGCGCTCGCGCTCGCAGCCAGCGCCGCGGAGCCGACCGCGACCGACGCGAGCGCGCCGCCGACCCACTTCAATCCACGCATTTCTTCGGACTCCATGACGGGTTAATGGGGGCGGCTGAGCGCGGCGAGCGGGGCGCAAGGCGCCCCAAAAGAAAAGCGCCGCAAGCCGGGGAGCGCTGCGGCGCTAAAAGGCGAACATCGGGGAGGGGTGTTCGCAAAGGTTGGGGAGAACCTTACAAACATGACGGAGCAATCCTTATGCCAAGAATATAAAGACATAAAAATCAATAAATTGCAGCGAGGCGCCAGAAAGGCGGCGGTGCCAGGGCTGACAATTTAGGTCAATCGTTGACGAAGACCTGACGCCCCGCGGCCTCAGGCGGTCACCAGCACACAGACTTGCGAGTGCTTCTTGAGCTTCGCGCACAGTCCCCTCGCGTCGGTGGCGGAATGAACGCTCACGCGCAGCTTGTAGACCGGTCCGCTCTTGGACTTCCCCGCCACGACGTGCGGCTTGAGCGACTTGAGCTCTGCAGGGTACTTGGCCGAGAGCAGTTTCCACTCCGACTGCGCGCGCGCCTTGCTGTGAAACGCGCCCAGCTGCACGAAATGGTCATGCGGCCCCGCGCTCGCCAGCTTGCTGCTCGCGCCGCTCGGGGCCGACGGCTTAAACGTAGACGCACCCCGCCCCGCGGCGCTCTGGCTGGGCGCCAGTTGCTCGGCTGCGGCCGGGCTGCCCGGGCTCGCCACGGCAGCGGTAGCGGTCTTAGCGCCTGCGGCGCCCGACTGTGCAAAGTTCTCGATCCGGATGCGTGCTTCCTGCGTCCATTTGCTGTCCGCATGTTGGGCGACGAACTGTTCATAGGCATCGCGGGTGTCGGCGGCAGCGGCGGCCTGCCAGTCGCGATCGGCGGCGATCTGCTGCAGACGCGCTTGCGCCTGCACCGCGTTGGCACTCTTGGGGTGCTGCTGCAGGAACTGCTGATAGGCCTCGGCCGTGTCCGCCGCGTTGGCGGATTTCCAATCCGCACTCTCACGGTTGCAGCCCGCCAGCGCCAGCGTGCCCAGGACGATTGCCACCAAACAAATTCCTGTGTTCCTCATCACATCCTCTCCGCCTCACTAAGAGAATAATTGTAGCAGTATGCGCAGCCTCATCCGCGCTCACCGTGATGAACGATAAGCCAAATCGTCGAATTCTGGACCGCCTCACCGGCTCGCTGTCGCTGCTGCCGAGCGGCTCGCGTGTGGTCGGGGATATCGAAACCCCGGGTGCGCTGATGCTCGGCGGTCACGTCTGCGGCGACGGCGACATCGGCGGCGAACTGTTGGTGTCCGCGGAGGCGCATTGGGAAGGTGACGTGCACGCGCACAGCGCCGTGGTCGCCGGGCGTATCACCGGCTGCATCGTCGTGCGCAAGAAAATCGAAATCGCCGCCAGCGCGATCATCCGTGGGCGCGTGATCGCGTGCACCATCGCGATGGCGCGCGGGGCGACGATCGATGGCGAGGTCACCGTGACCGGCAACCAGCCGATCCTTGAATTCGAGGACCGGCGCGCCACGCCCGGGGCGACGAAGACGCCCTAGACGCCGCGCGCCTATAATCTGAAGCGGCGCTGCCGTACGGATGTCCGCTTGAACCACGATCGCTTGATCCATCTGGTCGCTCACCGCGGCAACGCACGCGAATTTCCGGAAAATACGATTCCCGCCTTCACCTCGGCACTCGCCCTCGGACTGCGCTTCCTCGAGCTCGATGTGCATATATCGGCCGACGGCATCCCGGTGGTGATTCATGACCACGATCTGACGCGCACCACCGGCCGGCCCGGCTGCGTGCTCGACATGCTGGCGCGCGAGCTGGTGCTGATCGACGCCTGCGAGCCGACGCGCTTTGGCGAGCGCTTCCGCGGCACCCGCATTCCGCTGCTGAGCGACGTGCTGGCGTTGCTCGAACGCCGCCGCGAAGTCACGCTGTTCGTCGAGATCAAGCGCGCAAGTCTGAGGCGTTTTGGCTACGACGAGGTGGTCGCGCGCGTGGTCGATGCGCTCAAGCCCGCGCGCGGTCAGTGCGTGGTGATCTCGTTCGATCTGGCCGTCGTGCACCGTGTGCGCCAGTTCAGCGGCATGCCGATTGGATGGGTGCTCAGCGCCTACGATGCGCATACGCGCCTGAAGTTCGAAGCGCTGCAGCCCGAGTTCCTGTTCTGCGATCACGAGATACTGCCGCCGGGCGGCGGCGCGCTGTGGCGCGGCCCCTGGCGCTGGGCGATCTACGAAGTCGAATCCCTGCCGCTGGCGCAGTCGCTCGCGGCCCGCGGCGCCGACTACATCGAGACCATGGCCGTGCGCGAGCTGAGCGAGGCGATGCACAATCTGCGGCACCCGGCGCGGGCCCCGGGCCCGGGCGCGTGAGCGCGGCGTTCGACGTCGATGTTGCCGTCATCGGCGCCGGCATTCACGGCGCCGGCCTGGCGCAGGCCGCCGCCGCCGCCGGCCACTCGGTGTTGCTGCTCGAGCAGACCGCGATCGCGGCCGGATCCTCCAGTCGTTCGAGCAAACTGATCCACGGCGGACTGCGCTACCTCGAGACCGGACAATTGCACCTGGTGCGCGAGAGTCTGCACGAGCGCGCCACGCTGCTGCGTCTCGCGCCCGAGCTGGTGCGGCTGCAGCGCTTCTACGTCCCGGTTTATCAGCACACGCGACGACGCCCCTGGGAGCTGCGCCTGGGTCTCTCGCTGTATGCGCTGCTGGCGGGCTTGGGTCGCGGCGCGCGCTTCGGCAGCGTGCCGCCTCGCCTGTGGGCCACGCTCGATGGCCTGGATACGGCAGGACTGCAGGCGGTGTTCTGCTATCACGATGCGCAGACGGACGATCAGGCCTTGACCGGCGCGGTGGTGCGCTCGGCCCAGGCGCTCGGCGCCCGCTTCATCTGCCCGGCGCAGTTCACGGGCGCCGCGTTGTTCGAGGACGGGGCTGATGTACGCTTCAGCATCGCCGCGCGCGAGCAACAGTGTCGGGCGCGCGTGCTGATCAACGCCGCCGGCCCCTGGGCCGACACGCTCGCCCATGGCATTACGCCCGCCATCCCGGTGCCCTCGCTCGAGCGCGTGCAGGGCGCGCATATCGTGCTGCCAGGCGCGCTCGAGCGCGGCATCTACTACGTCGAGAGCCCGCGCGATGGTCGCGCGCTGTTCGTGATGCCATGGCGGGGCCAGCTCATGATCGGCACCACCGAGACGCGCTTCCGCGGCGATCCGGCCGACGTGGCGCCCAGCCACGCCGAAATCCATTACCTGCTCGGCGTGCTCAAACACTACTTCCCGCGCTATCGCGCCGCATCGCCCGATGACATCGCCAGCAGCTTCGCCGGACTGCGGGTGCTGCCGGGCGGCGCCGGCCACGCCTTTCACCGCTCGCGCGAAACCCTGCTGGTGCCCGATCGAGCCCGGCGGCCGCGGGTACTGTCGATCTACGGCGGCAAACTCACCACCTATCGCGCGGTCTCGCAGCGCGCGCTGCAGCGCCTCGCGGCGTCCTTGCCGCGGCGGCGCGCGCTCGCCGCGACCGATCGGCTGCCGCTGCACGGCAGCTGACCATGCACGGGCACTGACCATGCGCGGGCACTGAGCATGCGCGGCGTACTGGCGCTGGATCAGGGCGGCCATGCGAGCCGCGCCTGCATTGTCGATGAGCACGGCGAAATCATCGCCGAACAGCAAGTCGCGATCCGCACCGTACACGGCAGTGCCGGCGAGGTCGAGCACGACGCCGATGAAATCGCCGCCTCGCTGCGCGCCGCTGCCGTCAGCGTGCTGCGCGGCGCCGGCGACCGGGTCATCGACGCCGCGGGACTGTCCACCCAGCGCTCCACGATCGTCTGCTTCGAGCGGCGCTCGGGCGCCGCGCTGTCGCCGGCGATCTCGTGGCAGGATCGACGCAATGCCGCGTGGCTGCAGTCCTTCGCCGCGCACGCCGGACGTATCGGCGCACTGACCGGATTGCCGCTGTCACCGCATTACGGCGTCGGCAAGATGCGCTGGTGTCTCGATCATCTGCGTACGGTGCAGCGTGCGCGCGAGCGCGGTGATCTTGCGATCGCGCCACTCGCCTCCTATCTGATGATGCGGCTGACCGGCGGGGCGCCCCTGGCCGATCCCGCGAACGCTTCCCGCACGCTTCTCTGGGACAGCGCGCAACGCGACTGGTCCGCGGAGCTGTTGCAGTTGTTCGGCATCGAGCGTGCCTGGCTGCCGGTGTGCACGCCGACCCGCACGGCCTACGGGGGCTTGCGGCTCGGCGAGGACGCGGCCGTGGCTGCGCGGCCCATTGCGCTGCGCGCCGTGACCGGTGATCAGTCCGCGATTCCGTTCGCCTTCGGCGCGCCCGACCCGATGAGCGTCTACATCAATCTCGGTACCGGCGCTTTCATTCAGCGCCCGCTCGCTGTCCGACCCGTCGATGCCGCGCCGCTGCTGGCCAGCGTGCTGAGCGCGGACCGCGACAGCGCGCTCTACAGCCTCGAAGGCACCGTCAATGGTGCCGGCGCTGCGATCAGCCGCTTCGTTGCCGCAGCCGGCCTGCCGGAGGCGCCGCTGTGGCAGCAGCTCGAGACGCTGCCGCCGGCGCTCGCGCTGCCGCTCTATATCAATGGCATCGGCGGTCTGGGCTCACCGTATTGGCGCGCACAGCAGGCCTCGTATTTCGTCGGCGACGGCGCAGCGTTGGAGCGATTCGCCGCGGTGCTCGAGAGCATCGCCTTTCTGATCGGGATCAATTTCGACCTGATGCGCGATCGCGGCGGCCCGCTGGCGCGGGTGATCGTCAGCGGCGGCTTGTCGCGTTCGGACTGGCTGTGCCGGCGCCTGGCGGCAGTGCTTGGCGTGCCGGTGCTGCGCGGCGCGCAGGAGGCGACGGTGCTGGGCGTGGCGGCGCTGGCGGCTCCCGAACTCTTCGGCGACGCGGGCTGCCGCCGCTCGCCGGCCACCGCCCAGCCGCGCTTCGAGCCCGGGCTATTGCCGGGCGAGGAGCTCGCTGCACTGGCGGCACGGCGAGCCCGGTTCGAAGCCGCGCTGAGCCGTTGATCAGCGCCGATCCTCGCGCTGCGCGGCGCGCTCGAAGCGCTCGAATTGCTCCAGCACGAAGCGGTTGGCAATGCTCGGCCGCGCGACGCCCGCCGCGAATCCGCAGTGGCCGCCATAGCGCGTGCGCACCACCGTCAGCCGCGATGACGGCGCGAGCCGCTGCAGATCGGCCCATGGCACGATCGGATCGTCTTCGGCCAGCAACAGGCCCGCGGGCACGCGCAGCGTCGCGAGCCGATCGCCGGTCACCGCGTAGCCCTCGAGGTACGCCGCCAGACTCGGGAACTCGGTGCACTGAGCCACCAGGCCCGCGGTCATCGCGCGCAGCTGCCCCAGCCGCAGCATGGCATCGAAATCGTGCACGCCGGGCCAGGCCCGCTGCTTACGGCGCAGCGAGCGCGACCAGCGGCGCACGAACGATCGCCGGTAGATCGCCGGGCCCTGTTCCAGCGCCGCGAGCGTGGCCGCCGGGTCGAGCACCGGTGAGACCGCGGCGGCGCCCGCGATCGCCGCCGGCGCACGCGCGTCCGCGGCCACGCGCAGCATGAAATTGCCGCCGAGTGAAAAGCCGCCAAGATAAAGCCGTGCGCCCGCAAAACGCTCCGCCACGGCGTGCGTGGCGCCCACCACCTCAGGCAAGCGGCAGGAGTGAAAGATCTCGCGATTGAGATGATGGGTCGCGCCGTGATCACGCAGGTTCAGCCGCACGACATCGTAGCCGCGCGTCAGCAGCAGACTGCCGAGCGACAACACGTAGGTGGACGCGGCACTGCCTTCCCAGCCATGCAGCAATACCGCCACGCGGCGCGCAGCGCCGTTCCCGGCCGCCCCGGGGCTGCTATGAAACGCCTGCAGCCGTACGTCGTCGCCGCATTCGAGCAGCAGTTCCTGCGAGCGAGCCCGCCACTGCGCCGCGCGAAGGCGGATCGCCCAGGACACCGGCGGCACGCTGCCGAGCAGCGTCTGCAGGTGCCCGCTGCGCAGCAAGCGGGCCGGTTGAGACTTCAAGGCGTCGGCTGCCAATGCACTTCGACGCGGTTATTCGCAGCCGCGGCGCGGTTCCACTCGCCGGCCGTCAGCGTGTCGCTGACCGCCGGATAGGCGGCCACAACCTCGTCGGAATTGCCGGCACTGATCTGCACGTCGATCTTGCCGGCGGCATTCTGTCGCGCCGTGGACACCATATTGGCAAACGCGACCGACTGGCGCTGGCTCGCCGAGCCATTGTCGTCGCGCGCACTGCCGACCTGCTCGCACTTCGAATACGGCAACGTATCGTAGGGCAGTATCGGCGCGCCGCTCGAGCCGGTGACCGTGCAGAAGCGACCCGGGATGCTGCGAATCTGCACCACGCCGTGAAAACCCTGATTGCCCAGGCGCGTCATCAGCCCCGACACGCGCTCGAGCCTCGCCCCGGCCAGCGGCGTCTCGCCGAAGGGCACCGGTTCGAACATCGAGCTGCCGCGGGCGGCGGCGGCGGGCTCGCTCGCGGCCTCGTTGTCGGGCGGCGGGGCGGCGGCCGCGGCGGCGGCCGTGGCGGCGGCGGCATCCGCGGCCTGCAGCGACAGCAGATTCTGCTGCGTCTCGGTCAGCTGCTGCTGCGTCTTCGCCAACTGCGCAGCCAGCGTCTCCGAGTCGCCGCGCTGCCTCGACCACTGCAGGCTGAATACAAGCGCCGCCACCATTGCGGCCGCAGCAAGCCACAGCCATAAGTCCCGCGGCCGTGCGCTCGGTGGCACAGCGGGCGCAGGCGGCACCTGCTCCTGCAGCAGCAGCCGCAGGTCACTGACGACGCGATCGGCGTTGGACTCCAGGTTTTCGCTGATGAAGCGGCGCACATCGAGCATGTGGTGCGCCAGCATGCCTTCCAGGACCAGTCGCAGATCCGGCGGCAGCGGCGGCGCCTTGGGGCGATGCGGGCCACGGCGTTCGCTGGTCGTGTCCGGCGGTGGCGCGGTGTCGAGGGGCAGCGCCTGCGCCTGGATGGTCACGAGCTCGTGCTCCGGCCTGGTCTCGCCCATCAGGTGCAGCTGTTGCAGAACCTTCGACACGTCGGCCTGCTTGATCTGCTTCGGCAGCACCCCGATGGCGCCCAGTGCCCGCGCCTGGCTCAGGTACAGCTCACCCTCCTGGGAGGTGTACATCAGGATTGGGATGGTCGCCGTGCGCGGATTGTTCTTGATCGCCTGCACGGCCTGGAACCCGTCCATGCCGGGCATCAGGTGATCCATGAAGATCACGTCCGGCCGCTGGAATGTCAGATATTCGACCGCCTGTTCGGCCGTCTCGACGCCGTCGACCGCCAGCTCGTAGCGCTCGAGGATCCGCGTCAGGAATGCTCGCGCGGATTTTGAATCATCGACCACCAGCGCCCGTCTTGCCGTCATGCGAATCCGCTCGTAGCACTATCTTGCGCGATCTTAGCGCAAGCACGCGCCCGCCGGGCTCTTCGGCTCTGTCTCTACGCTGCGACGATGAGCGCCATCAGGCCGCGACGATGGCGGCCGGCGCGCGCTGGTGCGTGAGATCGCGATACAGCTCGGCCAGCCGCCGGGCCATATGGCTCGAGGCCCAGCTCAGCGCGTAGCTGCGCGCCTGCGCCGACAGGCGCGCCGCGCGTGCCGGATCATCCAGAATGTCGGCGATCGCCTGGGCAAATATTTGCGCCTTCTCCGGCGCAACGCGCGCGCCGCAGCCCGCCTGCAGGATCGACGCCGTGCCCAGATGCGCGGTCGACACCACCGGGACGCCTTGAGCCAATGCCTCGAGCAGCACCAGTCCCTGCGTTTCGGTGCGCGAGGCAAACACGAACACGTCGGCCGCCGCGTAGCAGTCGGCGAGCCCGCGTTCACGGTCGAGGTAACCGATGAACTGCACGTCCGAGGCGATGCCCAGCCGCGCGACCAGCCACTGCAGGTGCTCGCGCGCGGGGCCCTCACCGGCGATCGCGAGCATCGCACCGGGACGGGCGCGGCGCAGAGCGACGAAGGCATGCAGCAGGAATTCGATGTTCTTCTCGTGAGCCACCCGTCCGACGTACAGCAGCAGCGGCCGATCCGCGGCTATGCCGAAGGCGGCGCGGAAGCGCCCGCCGTCCCCCGGCACATAACTGTAAGCCGGCAGGCCGGTCGGGACGACCTGGATGCGCGTGGTCACGCCGTATTCGAGCAGCAGCTCCCGCATCGGCTCGGACGGCGCCACGATCGCGCTCAGCTGCGCGCACTGCGAGCGCGTGAAGCTGCGCGCCAGCGCACGGCCCAGGCGCCGCGGCAGCATCGGCACGTAGTGGTGCAGATACTCTTCGAAGAATGTGTGATAGGTCGCGATCACCGGGATGCCTCGGCGACGGGCGAAGCGTACGCCGGCGTAGTGCGCGACAAAGGGCGTGTGGATGTGGACCAGATCGAAGTGCTGCGCCTCGAGTTGAGTCAGACAGTGGCGCAGTGCGCCGGATTTCATTCGCCGGTCCTCCGGATCGCGCGGCACGTTAGCTGCGGCGACCCGCAGCACCCCGGGCTCATCCTGCCCGCAGCGCAGGCTCGAGCCGTCCGCGCCGGCGCGCTCGCCATAGCTCGGCGCCACCAGCACGCTGTCGACCCCGGCCTCGCGCAGGTCAGCGCGGAAGGTCCGGATGGAGGTGGAAACGCCGTTGACACGGGGGAAATAGACGTCGGATATGAACAGCACCCGCATGCGCTAGCGTAACCCCCCGGCGGCGAACGCTAAAAGAGATATAGCGCCGGCAGTGCGAGCGCCCCACCAATCGCGCCGCCGACCAGCACATCGCTCGGATAGTGCAGCCCCAGCACGACGCGCGACGCGGCGATCAGGCTGGCGAGCGGAACGAGCACCCAGGCGAGCTCCGGAAAGTTCGCCACCGCCTGCCAGGTGAAGGCCACCGCGTGCAGGGTGTGGCCCGATGGGAAGCTGTAGCGATCCAGCGGCGGCATCGCCAGCGTGATGCCGGGATGCCGGATAAACGGCCGCTCGCGCACCAGCGCGTGCTTGAGCCGCCGGTAGATCAGCAGACCGATGATGCCGGTGAGCGCCATGCCGATCGCCGGGCGCAGGGCCGCCCTGCCATAGATCAGCGGCAGCACGCCGACCAGCACGTACCAGGCGATGCCATCGCCGAGCCGGCTCGCGATGCGCAGCAGCACGCGCACCGCGGGCGTACCCGCGCCGCGGTTCAGCCGCCGGCACAGCCAGTACTCGGCAATGTCGAAGCGGGCCATGATGAGCTGGGCACGGTTCATGGCCACCAGCCTAGAGCTGTTGGCCTTCAAACATGTGACTGTCATGTGAAGATAAGATGACAACCCATTGATTATTGTGAACCAATGCCGTTTCTGGAGCGCTAGTCCCGGGTCCCGACGCCGCGGTTGAGCAGCATCACGGCCACGGCGAACAGCACCCCGACGAGCCCGAGCATCAGCACGAACGCGAATTCCACGTGCACGTCGGAGGTTCCCAGAAAGCCGTAGCGAAACGCGTTGACCATGTGCAGGATCGGGTTGGCGAGCGAGATCTTTTGCGCCCAGACGGGCAGCATCGACACCGAATAGAACACGCCGCCGAAATAGTTCAGCGGTGTCAGGATGAAGGCCGGGATCCAGTTCACCTGATCGAAGTTACGCGCGAATATCGCGTTGATGAACCCGGCCAGCGAAAACACGGTCGAGCTCAGCAGCGCGGCGGCGAGCAGTGCCGGCAAGTGCGCCACCGGCAGGCGCACGAACACCAGCGATACCAGCGTCACCACCGCCCCGACCATCATGCCGCGCAGCAGGCCGCCGGCGGTATAGCCGGCCACGATGATCCAGTTCGGCAGCGGCGAGACCAGCAGCTCCTCGATGTGCTTGCCGAACTTGGCGCCGAAGAATGAGGACACGACGTTGGCGTAGGACACCTGAATGATCTGCATCATGATCAGGCCGGGGGCGATGTACTGCTTGTAATCGAATCCGGCCATCGGACCGACGCGGGCGCCGATCACACTGCCGAAGATCACGAAATAAAGCGTCGCCGTGACCACCGCCGGCACCAGGGTCTGGCCCCAGATGCGTACGATGCGGCCGTACTCGCGAATGACGATGGTTTGTAAGCCGATCCAGCGGATCGAGGCCATGGAGGCGCTCGCGGGTGCGCTCGCGGGCACGGCGCTGCTGTCAAGCATGGGTCCCCCGGTTCTCCACCAGCCGCATGAAGATCTCCTCGAGGCGATTCACCTTGTTGCGCATGCTCAGCACCTCGATGCCGCGCAGCGTGAGTTGCGCAAACAGCTCATTGAGATCCTGCTCCTTCGAGATGTCGGCCTCGAGCGTGTGGTCGTCGATTCGCCGCAGGACGAAACCGGCCACGCTCGGCGCCGCGAGCAACGCATTGCGGGTATTGAGCACGAAGCTCTCGGTGTGCAGCGTCAGCAGCAGGTTGGCCATGCGGTCGCGCTCGACGATGGTGCCCTTGTCGATGATCGCGATGTCGCGGCACAGGTGCTCGGCCTCTTCCAGATAATGCGTGGTGAGGATGATGGTGGTACCGCGGGCGTTGATGTCGCGCAGGAACTCCCACATCGAGCGGCGCACCTCGATGTCGACGCCGGCGGTCGGCTCATCGAGGATCAGCAGCCGCGGCTCGTGCATCAGCGCGCGCGCGATCATGAGCCGGCGCTTCATACCGCCGGACAGCCCGCGCGCCGCGCCGTTGCGCTTGTCCCAGAGCTGCAGCTGCTTGAGGTAGCGCTCGGCGCGCCGGCGCGCCTCGGGACGCGCGATGCCGTAGAAGCCGGCCTGGTTGATCACGATCGTCAACGGCGTCTCGAACTGATTGAAATTGAGCTCCTGCGGCACCACGCCGATGCACGACTTGGCGCGCTCGAGCTCGCGGTCGATGTCATGGTCGAACACGCTGGCGGTGCCGCCGGTCTTGTTGACCAGCGAGGTGATGATGCCGATCAGCGTGGTCTTGCCGGCGCCGTTCGGCCCCAGCAGCGCGAAGAAATCCCCTTGCTCCACATCCAGATCGACGCCACGCAGGGCGTGGACGCCGTTCTTGTATATTTTCGTGAGGGCACGAGTCGAGAGCGCGTACATGGGCCGCTGATCCGAACCGGTCGCTTTGAGGGCGCGCAACTTAGCATAGAGCGAGCCCCGCGCGCCTGTTCAGCCCTCGCCCGGGCCGCGGCCGCCGGCCGCGCGCGCCAGCAATTGCAGGCCCCGCAGCTGCGCCTGGCGCAGCAATAGCGGCTGGCCGCGGCGGGCCGCCGCGATGAGCTGGCGCCAGACGTTCAGCTGCTGTTCCCAGCGCGGCACGATCCAGCCGGGCGCAAGCTCGGCTAAGCCTTCCAGATCCGCAAGTCTTGTGGCGGCGATGCGTTCGGCCGACAGCGCGCTCATGCCGAGGATCACCCGCGCGGTGACCCGATTGGAGCGCGCCAGATGCCAGGCGAGCACCAGCGTACGGCGCACCAGCGCGACACCGCCGCGGCCGCTGAAGTAGCCGCAGCGTACCGTTGCATCCATGACCCCTGCCGAGCCCATCCAGTCCCATCGCTGCGGCTGCGCGAAGCCGGCGTCGAGCAGCAGATAGGGGCAGGCGGACAGGCGCCGCTGCGCCTTCGCGTCCAGCCCTCGCCAGTCCTCGCGCAGCAGCGTCACCAGCCTGGGTGCGCCGCCGGCAGCCGCGCTCAGGCTCGTGCTCGCACCCGGCGCCGCATCCTCGGCCATCGCCCGCAGGCATTCGAGCATCTGCTCGTTGATCTCGGCCACCGGGCCGAGCAGCGCGCTGTCCCACGCGCCGCTGACCGGCGCCGGATGAAGATCCTCGAACATGGCATTCCTCCAGAATCGGGAGAAATATCCTGCCGCAGGCAGGCTTGGAGCTCGCTTCGATATCTGTCATATTCATACTAAATCTGTGACTAGTAACATTCCACCCCGTTCGACCGCCTCAGGGAGAAATCATGCGCATTTCAGATGATCGCTACAGCCGCGACCGGCAGCGCTTCGACATCGCCGTGCAATTCATCCGCCACGAGGCGCGCACGCACACCATCCGCGCCTGGACCGGGCTCAGCGACGACCGCATCCGCAAGCTCTATCGTTCGTATCTGTGCGATTCTCAGAGCGCGCCGCTGACGCGCCATCGCGGCAAATCGCCGCAGCAGGTCGCATTCTTCATGCGTACCGGCCGCGCGCGACAGGAGGCCGCGCTGCTGGCGAGCCTGTGCCGCCTGCTCGGTGCCCTGCCGCAGGGCCCGGCGCCGGAGCTGGCTCGCTCGCTGCCGTGCCTGGGGCGCGGCGAGCTGCTGTGCCAGGCCTACGAGGCGTACCGCGGCCTGATTCCGGAAGGCTTGATTTCGTTCGAGCACGCGGTGTTCCTGCTGACGACGCTGGTTCGGGGCGATGAGCTGGTCCTGGGCGCCTGCCGCGACTGCGGCGCGGCGCTGATCGTCGACCGCTGGTCGCTGCGAGCGCCGCGTTGCCCGCTGTGCGCCGCCGACCATGCGCAGGCCGCGAGCATTGCCGCGGATGCCGTCGCGGCCTAGCGGCACTGTCCGCCGCGCTCCGCCGGGGTTGCCGGGGTTGCCGGTGTCCTACGCGGTCTGCAAGACTGCTGCCCCCATGAGCGCTTCGCCGATCTGGTACCCGCAGGCGGCAGCCCAGCTGCAGCGCCGCGCTGAAGCACGGCAGGAGCCCGGCTGGGTTGACGCGGCGCTGGCCGATCCTGCTACGCGCTACCTGGTGTCGCGGGCGACCACGCATCTGATCCGGCGCGAGCCGCGCACGCAGATCGCCTTCGTCGGTCCCGAGCACGAGGCCATCGTCGAGCTCGACCCATCGCGGCAGGTGCTGCTCGGCTGGTTTGAGGGTCGGCGCTGCGTACTGGTCGATCTGCCCCCCGAGAGCAGCCTGTCGCTGCCCGGGGCGACCTTTGAAGAGCTGCGCTCGCTGGTGGCGCTGTTGCCGGAGGAGCAGGCGCAGCTGCTGGTCTACGCCCGGGCGCTGCTGGTGTGGCGCTCGCGGCACCGCCATTGCGGCGTCTGCGGTGCGCCGACCGCTGCCCGCAGCGCCGGCCACGTGCTCGCCTGCACCAGCAGCAGCTGCGGAGCCGAGTTCTTTCCGCGCATCGACCCGGCCATCATCGTGCTGGTGACCGATGCCAGGCGTGCACTGCTCGGTCGCCAACGTGCCTGGGCGCCCGGGCGCTACTCGGCGCTGGCCGGATTCGTCGAGGCCGGCGAGAGTCTGGAGGACGCGGTGGCGCGCGAGGTAGAGGAAGAGACCGGCGCCCGGGTCAGCTGGGTGCGCTACTTCGCCTCGCAACCCTGGCCGTTTCCGGCCTCGTTGATGCTGGGCTTCCATGCGCATGCGCCGCAGGCACCGGTGCGGCTCGACAGCGAACTCGAGGATGCCCGCTGGTTCGAGCTCGAAGAGCTGCGAGCCGCCGATGAGGCGCTGCTGCCGCCTCCCTACACGATCGCGCGCCGATTGATCGAAGCCTGGATTCAGGAGCAGACCCGCGAGCAGCCCTGAACCATGTTCTCTCTCGCACACCGGCGCTGGCCCCCGGCAGCGTGGCTCCTGCCCGCTGTCCTGATGTCGGTGCTGCATCCTGCGATGGCGGATATCCGCATCGAGCTCGAGGGCGTGGACGGTGACCTGCGCGGCAATGTGCTCGCGCTGCTGAGCCTGGAGCGCTACAAGGACCGCGACCGCCTGCAGCCTGACGCGGTCCAGCGCCTCTACAATCGCATCGATGATGAGGTCCGCTCGGCGCTGCGGCCTTACGGCTACTACGAGCCGGTCATCCACTCCTCGCTCTCCGGCCCCGACAAGGATCGGCACTGGCACGTGAAGATCACGATCGAGCCCGGCGTGCCGGTGCTGATCGACAGCGTCAACATCAGGATCGACGGTCCGGGCGCCGAGGACGCGGTATTCAAGCGCCTGACCGCCAATCCGCCGCTGCGCAGCGGTGAGCGCCTGAACCATGCGATCTACGATCAATACAAGGGCAGCCTCGAGCGCGCGGCGGCCACCTACGGCTATCTCGACGCCCGCATGCTGCGCAGTGAGATGCAGGTCGATCTCGGCACGCATAAGGCCAACATCTTCCTGCAGCTCGACAGCGGCGAGCGCTATTTCTTCGGCGCCACGACCATCGAGCAGAACGCCGTGCGTGCCAACCAGGTGCGGCGCTTCCTGCGTTACCGCGAAGGCGAGCCTTACAACGCGCTCGAGTTGCTGCGCACGCAATTCGCGCTCGATGACAGCCAGTACTACTCCACGGTCGAAGTGCAGGCCGGCGAGCGCGACCCGGTACGCCACACGGTGCCGATCACCATCCGCGCCAACAACGCCCGTCGCGGCTATTCCTTCGGCGCCGGTTACGGTACCGACACCGGCTTTCGCGGCACGGTGGCCTGGACCGTGCCGCGGGTCAACAGCTACGGCCATCGCTTTCGGGCGCAGATGGAGCTATCGCAGATCGAGCAGCTGTTCGACGCCCGCTACGACATTCCGATCGGCGATCCGGCCCTCGAGAAGTTGTCGCTCGATCTGCTCGGCCAGCAGGCACAATACGGCGACAACGTCACCGGCTCGCAGATCACCTTCGCTCCCAGCGTGACGCAGATCAGCGGCAGCTGGCAGCGCATCGTGTCCACCAGCCTCGCGCACACGATCACCACCGATCCGATCGAGGGCCGGCGGGTGGACAACCTGGTGGTCCCGAGCATCGTGTTTGCCTCGATCCCCGAAGGCTATCTGGGCGAAGCCCTGTTCAGCCGCGGCTTGTATGCGCAGCTTCAGGGTTCAGCCACGGCGCTGGGCGCACGCGCCAATTTCCTGCGTCTGGACCTGCAGGGCGAGCGGGTGGTGAACCTGAACCCGCGCTGGCATCTGCTGCTGCGCTCCGAGCTGGGTGCCTCGAGCATCGGCAACATCGAGAACCTGCCCGGCCAGTACCGCTTCTTCGCCGGCGGCGATCGCAGCGTGCGCGGTTTCTCCTACGACGATCTGTCGCCGGTGAGCATCTCGCCGTCCACCCGCAACCCGAGCACCGGAGCGCTGATCCCCGGCGGCCCGGCCAAGGTCGGCGGCCGCGATCTGGTGACCGCCACGGCGGAGATCGAGCGCGACCTGCCGCGCAATTTCGGCGTCGCGACCTTCTTCGACGGCGGCAATGCCATCGATCGTTTCAGCGACCCGCTGGCCTATTCGGTCGGCCTCGGCTTTCGCCTGCGGCTGCCCGTGGTGACCGTGGGCCTCGACGTGGCGCAGGCGCTGCGCGCACCCGGATTCAACCACCTGCCGGGGCCGCGCCTGCACCTCAACATTTCACCCAAACTTTGAGGTGAATCAGGCCTCACCAGTCATTTCGTGGCGCTTGAGGCCAGTGTTTGGCGGCCAGCGCTCAGAGATATCGGACTATATAGCGCAATTTTGTTAACAAAATTTCGCTATATAGTCCGATATCTCTCAACGGTTCCCGCCCAACTCGGGCCGCAGGCGACAGGAAATGAAGCTGCGTCATCTGATTCACCTCGTCTGGGTGCCCCTGTTGCTGGTGGCGCTGACCGAGGCAGCGCTTTATTACCTGGCTTACACCCAGAGCGGGCTGGCGGTAGTGGTCTCCGCCCTGAACCGGCGCTTCGGGCCGGTGGATGTCCAGCTGCGCGGTGTGAGCGGCACACTGGCGCACGGCGTGCACGTGGATCTGCTGGTGATCGACCACCGCCGCGTGCATATCGAGATCGAGGACGTCAGCGGCCGGCTCGCGATCCTGCCGCTGGCCTGGCGCACGATCCGCGTTCCGGAAGTACACGCGGCGCGGCTGCTGATTCACGCGCTGCCGCGCACGGACGACGCCGGCGGTGATTGGATTCCGCAGTTTCTGCCGCCGCTGATGCACATCGATGCCGGGCACGCCGATGCGCAGCGCTGGCAACTCATCACGGTCAACGGTGACGAATTCGATGGCACATCGGTCAGTGCCGCCGGCATGGTCTATCCACAGAGCGTGCGCGTGTACTCGGGAACGTTCGACTACAACGGCGTGCACGCGCGCACCAGCGGGGAAGTGCGAGCGACACGCTCGATCGGGCTCAGCGGCACGCTGCACTTCGATGCCCAGCCGCCGGGCCAGCCGGTCTGGACCGTCAATGCCCGCATCGATGGCAATCTGGCGCAGCTCGCGCTCGATGCCGACATCACCGAGCCGTTTGCAGCCGACTTTCATGGCGAGCTCAGGGATCTCAGCAGCCATTGGCGCTGGCGGGGCCACTCGCAGGTGCGGCGTTTCGAGCTGGGCGCGTGGAACGCGGGCGATGCGCTCGGCGTCATCACCGCCAGCCTGACGCTCGAGGGCGATCGCAGCGGCTTTCGCGCCCAGGGCAGCGTCGATCCGCCCGGGCTGCGGGCCGGTGCCTTCAACGCCGACTTCAGCGGCCGCTACAGCGCGCACGTGTTGACCGTCTCGCGGCTGCGGCTGCGTCATGCCGCATCCGGAGGCGTAGCCGATGCGCAAGGCAGCGTCACCGTGATCGCCGGTGGACCGCGCCTCGACCTGCACGGTGAATGGGCTCAGTTTCGTTGGCCGCTCACCGCCGCCGATGCGCCGATCCATAGCGAGCGTGGCAACTATACGCTGCAGGGTCTGCGGCCATTCGCGCTCACGGCCCAGGGCGAGTTGCGCGCCGCCGAGCTGCCGCCACTGCAGGTCGCACTGCGCGGCCGTTTCGCGGCCGGCGCCTTCACCGCCGAGAGCGCCGAGGTCGCCGCTCTGGGCGGCAGCTCGCAACTGCGCGGCGAGCTGCGCTGGTCGCCGGCACCAAGCTGGCGGATGCAGGGCCGCGTCAGCGACCTCGATGTCGCGCGGCTGCGTCCAGGCATCGCCGGACGGCTCGATTTTGCCCTGACCGCGGCCGGGCAGGGTTTCAGCGCGCACAGCGACCTCGACGCGAACATCACCGACCTGTCCGGCACGCTGCGCGGGCAGCGCGCTGGCGGTCATGCGCAGATCGCGCGCCGCGGTGCCGACTGGATGATCAACGATGTGCGGTTGCAGTTCGGCGCCACCCGCATCGACCTCGACGGCCGCTCGGGTGCGTCGCTCGACCTGAATTTCGCGCTCGACGCCGCGGATCTGGGACTGTTCAGGCCCGGCGCTCACGGACGGCTCAGCGCCCGCGGCAGCGTGCGCGGTGATCTGCACGACCCGACGCTGCTCGCCACCGCGCAGGGGCGCGACATCGACTGGACCGGCGTGCAGCTCGCAGCGCTCGATGCGAGCATCGCCTTCGATCCTCACGGCTCGGGCCGCGTCGATTCGACGCTGCAACTGCAGGGACTGCAGATCGCCGATCGCAGGCTCGAGCAGCTCACGCTGCGCCTGGACGGCACCACCGCCGAGCATCGCCTGGCGCTCGATGGGCGCGCAGAAGGCCTGACGCTCGCGGTTCGCGGCACCGCGCACTACGCGGCGGGGCAGTGGCAGGCGCACATCGCCAGCGCCGAACTCGGCAATCAGGCTAGGCTGCACATGAGCCTCGAGACACCGACGCAACTGCTGCTCTCCGCCGAGCGCGTCCGGCTCGATCCGTTCTGCCTGCACGATGCGCAGGCGCGGCTGTGCGCCTTGATGGCGATCGAAGCGGCGCAGCGCTACCTCGAGCTGCGCGCCATCGATCTGCCGATGCGCGAGATGACCGCGGGCCTCACCGCCGGCACCGAGTACGACGGTACGCTCGGCGTGACGCTCGAGGCCATGGCCACCGGCGGGGAGCCCTGGCGCGGCAACCTCAACGCGCAGCTCGCCAATGCCGCCATACACAAGCATTTCGTGAACGGCCGCATCGAGACTCTGGATCTCGGCAACGGCACCGTCACCGGCCAGATCACGGAACATGAGCTGACGGGCCATCTGGCGCTCGATGCCGGCGATGCGGGCAGCATGGCCGGCAAGATCAGCGCGCGCGGCCTTGCTGCGGACTGGCACGCCTGGCCCCTGACCGGCGAGCTCGAGCTCGACACGCATGCGCTGGGATATGTCAGTGCCTATGTCTCGCCGATCGACCGCGCCAGCGGGCGCGTCACCGGACAACTGACGCTGTCGGGCTCGGCCGCTGCGCCGCGGTTGGCCGGTGAGCTCAAGGTGATCGACGGGCGGCTGGACGCGTATCAAATCAATCTCTCCCTACGCGAGGTGAATTTCACCGCACGATTGGCCGACGATACGCTGATGATCGAAGGCGCAGCCCTCGCCGGGCCCGACGGCCATGCCAGCGTCAACGGCAATCTGCGCTGGCAGGACGGGTTGCCCTATGGCGATCTGCACCTGCTCGGCTCGGATCTGCGGGTGCTCAACATTCCCGAAGCGCGGGTCGATGCCTCGCCCGATGTCTCCTTGCATATGGAAGGGCGACGCATCGATCTGCACGGGCGGGTCACGCTGCCGTACGCGCACATCGAGCCGGCCCATCTGGCCAAGGCGGCGCTACCCTCGAGCGATGAGGTGATCGTCGGTGCGGATGTGGCGCCGCGCGAGGCTCAGATCAGGGTCTTCAGCGATATCACGCTGGTGCTCGGCGAGCGCGTCACCGTCAATACGCAGGGGCTGTCCGGACGCCTGAGCGGCAGTATCACCGTGAAGTCCGATGACACCGGCATCAATCGCGGCAGCGGCGAGCTCAAGGTCGAGGAAGGCAAGTATCTCGCCTATGGCCGCAATCTGGACATCGTGCGCGGGCGGCTGCTGTTCAGCAACGGCTTCATCAGCGATCCGGGACTGGATCTGCGCGCGGTGAAGAAATTTCCGGACATCACGGCCGGGGTCAACGTGCGCGGCACCCTGCGCTCCCCGCGCATGACCTTCTTCTCCGATCCCGAGGTCGCCCAATCGCAGATCGTGTCGCTGCTGCTCGCCGGCGGTTCGCTCGAGAACCTGCAGAATTCGAGCGATCCGAGCGCGCGGGCCAACGCCGGGCGCTCCGATGCGCTGATGCAGGGCGGCGCGATTCTGGCGCAGCAGGTCGGCGGCCGTTTCGATATCGAGGCCGGCGTCGAGCAGGACCTGACCAACGAGACCTCGCTGGTCCTGGGTCGCTATCTATCCCCGCGACTCTATGTCAGTTACGGCGTCGGCCTGGTCGAGGCCATCAACACCGTCAAGATGCGCTATACGGTCGGCGACCACTGGACCATCAAGACCGAGGCCGGCACCCAGCGCAGTGCCGACCTGGTTTTCACGATCCAAAAATAGCGCGCCGCCGCTGCTCTGCCGCGATGGCTGCGCGCTGGCCCGGCGGCACGCCGTTACTTCTTGCGGCGCGCCTTACCCGCCGCGCGGCGCGCTTTGGCCGGCTTGCGCTTGCCACGGCGGGCTTTCCGGGCCGATTTCTTCGCTGATTTCCTCGCCGATTTGACTGCGCTCGTCCTGGCCGCGGCCTTCTTGCCGGACGCCTTCTTGCCCGAAGCCTTCCTGGCCGCGGGTTTCTTCTTTGCCGGAGCCTTTTTTGCAGCCGGCTTCTTGGCAGCCGCCTTTTTGGGCGCAGCCTTCTTGGCCGCAGCCTTCTTGGCCGCAGCTTTTTTGGGCACAGCCTTTTTGGGCGCAGCCTTTTTGGGCGCTGGGCTGGCGGCGGCCGGCTTGGCGGCCGGCGCTGGGGTTGACGCGGGCTTGGCCGGGGCTGGTGCGGGCTTGGCCGGGGCTGGTGCGGCCACCGCGGGCTTGGCCGCCGGCGGTCTCGCAGCCCCCGGCGCGGTCGCGGGCTTGGGCGCCGGCGGTTTCGCAGCCGGCGGCGCGGTCGCGGGCTTCGGCGCTGCCGCCTTGGCTGCGGCCGCCGAATGCACGGCGAACATCGCGCCGCTCGGGTCGATCACCTGCGCGATGCGCCCGCCGCCGGGTACCTCCATGGGACCGACGATGATGCGGCCGCCGGCCGCGGTGGCCGCGGCCGCTGCGGCATCGATGTTTGCCACGGCGGCATAGGCCAGCCAGTAAGGCCGCGGCGAGCGCTCCTGGTGAAGCTTGTACATGCCTCCGCGTTGCACGTCGTCGGAGCCGAAGATCAGGTAGACCCCCGGCGGACCCATGTCCATGCGGCTCAGCGCCTGCCAGCCAAACAGCTTGCTGTAGAAATCGAACGCGGCTTCGTGATTGCTGGTCGCAAGCTCCATCCACCCAAAGCCGCCGAGCGGCGTCTCCGCGGGGCCGGCCATGCCCTCATGCGCCGGCTTGAATACCGCGAAAGCGGCGCCCTGCGGGTCATTCAACATGGCAAAGCGGCCGACCGTCGGAATGTCCTGGGCGGGTCGCACGACTTTGCCGCCCAGCCGCTCGGCCGCCGCCATCGTCGCCTCGACATCGGCGGCACCGATGTAGGGCAGCCACTGCGATTTCGCCCCCGAGGCACGCGCCTCATCCGGCAGGCGCATCATGCCGGCGTAATGGGCGCTGCCGATCCCGAATTGGGTGTAGGTCGCGTCGACGGCGGAAGGCTCCGCACGCCAGCCGACCACCTTGGAATAGAACGCGGCCGCAGTCGCGGTGTCCTCCGTCATGAGTTCCTGCCACACAAATCGACCGTGAAAGTTTCCCTGTGCCATGGCAATTCCCCTCTTTGCGCGTGATTAATTTTATCGCGCCTGGATGTACGAAAGATAACTGAAGCGATCGGCCGCCGGTAGTGTGATTCTTGGCAGTGGCCCCGCACGCCGGATCACCGCCGGGCTGACGGGCCGGCGGCGAAGCCGCGAGCCGCCGCTTGCCAGCTCGTGCATGTTTATGCATAATTTCGAGACTTTATGCACGGACTGCCATGCTGACCGACCGCCACCAATTCGAGCGACGCAACGCCATCCTGCGCATCCTGCGCGGCGGCATCGTGCATCGGCAAAGCGACCTGGCGCAGCTGTTGCGACGCGACGGCTTCGAGGTCACGCAGTCCTCGGTGAGCCGCGATCTGCGCGAACTCGGCGTGCTCAAGGCGAGCGGCCGCTATCTGGCGCCGCCCGATGAGATTTCGCGCGCCAACGGCGATTTCGGCGCGCTGGCGCCGTTCGTGCGCGCGGTGCGGCCGGCCGGATCATCGATCACCGTGATCAAGACCAGTATCGGTGCCGCGCCCAGCGTCGCCGTTGCGGTGGACAAAGCCGAGTGGCCGGAGGTCGTCGGCACCATTTCCGGCGACGACACGATTTTCATCGCCACCGCGGACGGCCGCGCGCAGCGGCGGCTGATCGAGCGACTCCATACCCTGTTTCGCAGCTGAGACACCCCATGAAGCAGAGCTCCCAGACGGGCGCCAAGCCCGACGCCCCGCCCATCGTGCTCGCCTATTCCGGCGGCCTCGACACCTCGTTCCTGGTTCCCTGGCTGGCGGAAAACTATCGCCGTCCGATCATCACGGTGACGGTCGACACCGGCGGCATCAACGCGGCGGCCGCCAAACTGCTGCGCGAGCGCTCGCAGGCGCTCGGCGCCATCGAGCACCATCAGGTGGATGCGCGCGCGGATTATTTCGAGCAGGTATTGCGATTTCTGATCATGGGCAACGTGCGCCGCGGCCAGCTCTATCCGCTGTGCGTCGGCGCCGAGCGGGTGATGCAGGCGCAGACCGTCGCCCGCATGGCGCGCAAGCTCGGCAGCAATATGATCGCGCACGGCTGCACCGCGGCCGGCAATGACCAGGTGCGCTTCGAGGTGGCCTTGCGCACGCTGGCGCCGGATCTGGAAGTACTGGCCCCCGTGCGCGATCGGGCCTTCAAGCGCAGCGAGGAGCTCGAGTATCTGCAGCAGCGCTCTCTGCCCGTGCCGCCGGCCGGCGCTGCCTATTCGATCAATCGGGGTCTGTGGGGAGTGACCATCGGCGGCAAGGAAACCCTGACCTCGAGCGGCAGCATTCCCGATGACGCCTGGGTGCTGACGCGCGATGCTTTCAGCAAGCCGAGAGCGCCAGAGCGGCATAGCATCCGCTTCGAGCGCGGCCGCCCGGTAGCGCTCGACGGCAAATCAACCTCCCCGGTGGACCTCATCGAACAGCTCGAATCGCTGGCCGCGCCGTTCGGCATCGGCCGCGGGATTCATCTGGGAGACACCATCATCGGCACCAAGGGGCGGGTGGCGTTCGAGGCCCCCGCGGCCGACATGCTGCTCACCGCGCATCGCGAGCTCGAGAAGCTGGTACTCACGCCGCGCCAGCAGCGCATCAAGGAGTCGGTGGCGCAGCCCTACGGCGATCTGGTGCATGAGGGACAGCTGCTCGATCCGGTGTGCCGCGACATCGAGGCCCTTCTGCTGTCGTCACAGGAGCGGGTGAGCGGCGAGGTCCATGTGCTGTTGCGTCCCGGCTCACTGTTCGTCGAGGGGGTGCAGTCACCGTACTCATTGATGGCCGCTTCCAAGGGCGTGTACGGCGAAGCCGCCGGCGAATGGACTCCGGCCGATGCGCTCGGCTTCTCCAAGATCGTCGCGCTGACCGGCATGTTCCATCGCCGCGCCGGCGAAGCCGCCGCTCAGGCTGCCACCGCGCAGGCTGCGAAACCGTGAAAACCGTCATCGTCGACAAGATCGCTTCGGTCACACAGGCCTGCGCGCTCGGCCCGGAACTGCGGCTCTCGAACGACATTCCGGCCGAGGAAGGCGTGGTGATCGTGGCCGAGGTCATCACCAACAAGTCGACCTACAACACGCTCGAGCTCACCAGCGGCCGCATGGCCAAGGTCGTCAAGGGCGACATCGTCGTCGGCGCCCTGGGGCCGCGGCGAGCGCTGTTCGGCTATTCGGGCCACGTGCCAACCTCGCTCAAGCCGGGCGACATCATTCAGATGCTCAACATCGGCGGCGTCATGGGGATCTGCGACTCGGCGACGCCCGACAAAGGCAAGCCGTTCGACTGCCGGGTGCTCGGCGTGGTGCTGCAGTTCCCCTATCTCGGCGAGCGCATCGGCGTGCCGGCGCGCGTCGGCTACCGGCCGCTCGATTTCAACGCCGCGCTCGACACCCGCGGCGTGCCGGTGGTGGTGCTCGCGGGCACCTGCATGGAAGCCGGCAAGACCGCGGCGGCCGCCGCCATCGTCGGCCGCATGCGTCACCGCGGCCTGACGGTCGATGCCTTCAAAGCCACCGGCGTGTCCCTGCGCCGTGACATTCTGGCCTTCGCCGATGCCGGCGCGCGTCGCACCATGATCTTCACCGATCTCGGCGTCGTCACCACCACCGCGCGCACTGGACCCGCGCTCACGCGCACCATGCTCAGCGAGCTGTCGGCCGGCAAGCCGGACGCGATCGTGTTCGAGCTCGGCGATGGGCTGCTGGGCACCTACGGCGTCGATACCATTCTCGAAAGCGCCGACATCCGCCGCGCCCTGACCGCTGTGGTGCTGTCGGCCAACGACCCGGTCGCGGCCTGGGGCGGTGTGAAGCTGCTGCGTGAGCGCTTTCAGGTCGAGCCCTGCGTGGTCACCGGCCCTTCGACCGACAACGAGGTCGGCGTCGAAATCATTCAACAGCAAATGAAAGTCGCGGCCTTCAACGCCATAAGCGATGCCGCCGCCCTCGGCGATCATGTCATCGAAGCGATCGGACTCGCGGGCGTGGCACGGCTCGCGGCCGGAGCCGCGGACTGATGCGACGCAGCCGGGAAGCGCCACGATCGATTCCCGCTGTGGTGCTCGGCGGCACCGGCTACGTCGCCGGCGAGCTGCTGCGCCTGATCGCCGGCCATCCGAATTTCTCGCTCGCCGGCGTCATGTCCGACAGCCGGCCCGGCGAGCCGGTGGCGCAGGCCTTCGGCCATCTGGCCACGGCCTTCCCGGAGGAGTGTTTCAAATCACAGGCGCAGATCGAGGCCATCATCGAGCGCGAGAGCTCGAGCGCCATTTTCTCTGCGGCCCCGCACGGCGTTGCGGCCGCACTGATCGATGCACTGCTGACAAAAGCCGAGGCTGCCGGCCGGCAGCCGCACGTGGTCGATATCTCGGCCGACTTTCGCTACCGCTCGGCGGCGGCCTACGAGGCGGTCTACCACCATGCGCATGGCGCGCCGGCGCGCCTCCAGGCTTTCAGCTGCGCGGTGCCGGAACATCTGCGCGAGATCACGACGCCGCATGCGGCTCATCCGGGCTGCTTCGCCACCGCGGCCCTGCTCGCCTGCGTGCCGCTGCTGGCCTGGCGTCTGACCACGCCGGAGCTGTTCGTCGCGGCCGTCACCGGCAGCACCGGCTCGGGCCGCAAGCCCGGCGAAGGCACGCACCACCCGCTGCGCCACAGCGACCTCTACGCCTACAACGTGCTCGCCCACCGCCATGCGCCCGAGATCAAGGCCTGCGCGCTCGCGGCCACCGGCATCGAGGCCCAGGTCGCCTTCGTGCCGCATTCGGGGCCGTTCGCGCGCGGCATCCACGCCACGGTGCAGGCGACGTTGCAAACGCCGCGCGACAGTGCACAGATCCTCGGCGCGCTGCGCGAATACTATGCCGACTCACCGTTCGTGCGGGTCAGCGACGCGCCGCCGCGCGTCAAAGAGGTGGCCAGCAGCAACTATGCGCGCCTGTCCGCCGTCAGCGATGGACGCACGGTGGCGGTGATGTGCGCGATTGACAATCTGAACAAGGGCGCAGCCGGCGGCGCGGTGCAGTGGATGAACCGGTTGTACGGTCTGGCGCAGACCGCCGGACTCACGGCGCCGGCGCCGGGCTGGACCTGAGCGGCGTGATGAGCATTCACGCGAAATCAATCACCGGGGGATCGCACTCAGGGCGCGTTTTTCGTGATGAAGAACGCGCCCTGAATGTGATCCCTCCTTTCATCGAGTACCCATGAACGCACAGCCCACCTCATCGCCGGCCGCAGCGTCGAGCCCGGCGTCGAGCGCACCGTCGAGCGCACCGTCGAGCGCACCGCCGAGTGCGCCGCCGGGAGCGCCGCCGGGAGCGCTGCCTGATTTCCTGGCGCCGGTGTTCGCGCAGTATCCGCTGCCGGTGGTCAGCGCCGAAGGCGTCTGGCTGCGCACCCGCGATGGCGGTCGCGTGCTCGACCTCTACGGCGGCCATGCGGTCGCCGCTCTCGGTTATGGTCACCCGCTATGGACGCGGGCGCTGACCGAGCAAGCCCGCAGCTTGAGCTTTCAGAGCAACGCGGTGCCGATGGAGGTGCGAGCGCGCGCGGCGCGGCGGTTGATCCGGTTCTCGGGCCTTGACTTCAACAGCGTCTTCTTCGTCAACAGCGGCGCGGAAGCAAATGAAAACGCTCTCAAGATGGCGTTCACGATCACGCGCCGCACACACGTCGCCGCCATCGAGCATTCGTTCCACGGCCGCACCGCCGCCGCCGGCGCCGTCACCTGGGGCGCGGCCTCGAAGTGGTACGGCTTTCCGCGTACGCCGTTCGATGTCAGTTTCATCGCGCGTGGTGACACCGCCGCGATCGCGCAGCAGGTGAGCGACCACACCGCGGCGGTGATCGTCGAGCCGGTGCAGGGCGTCGGCGGCGCCTTCGACCTGGGTGCCCCGTTTCTCGAGGCGCTGCGAGCGCGTTGCGAGCAGGTGGGCGCCTTGCTGATCTTCGATGAGGTCCAGTGCGGCATGGGCCGCGTGGGCGAACCGTTCGCGGCCAAGCTCTACGGCGTGCAGCCGGACATGATCACGAGCGCCAAGGCCCTGGGCGCCGGCTTTCCGTGCGCGGCGCTGCTGATGTCGCCGCGGGTCAGCGCGGCGCTGAAGCTCGACGCGCTGGGGACCACGTTCGGCGGCGGACCGATGGCCTGCGCGGTCATCGAAGCCGTCATTGAGGCGATCGAGTCCGAGCATCTGCTCGAGCACGTTCGCAGCCTCTCGGCGCTGATCCGCAGCCGCTGTCTGGTCGGACCGGTGGTTGCGCATCAGGGTGCGGGGCTGCTGGTCGGACTTCGCACCAGCCGGCCGGCGAAGCAGATCCACGCCGCGCTGCTCGAGCGCGGCATCCTGGCCGGCACCAGCGCCGATCCGGGCATCCTGCGGCTGCTGCCGCCCTACGTGCTGGAAGCAGCCCATGTCGAACTGCTGCGCGACGCGCTGCTCGACATCGGTGCCTGAAGCCGGCCATGCGGCGGTTTATCGACCTGGCGGATTTTTCGCGCGACGAGCTGCTCGCATTGCTCGAGCTGGCGTGCCGGCTGGAGGCTCGGCCCGAGCCGCAGGCATTGGCCGGTAAGGTGCTCGGGCTGCTGTTCATGAATCCGTCGCTGCGCACGCTGGCCTCGTTCCAGAGCGGCATGGCCCGGCTCGGCGGTGCGTCGTTTGTGATCACCCCGGGCAGTGGCACCTGGCAGATCGAAACCCATGACGGCGTCGTGATGGACGGCGCCGCGGCCGAGCATGTGCGTGAAGGCGTGCCGGTACTGGCCTCCTATTGCGATGCGCTCGGCATTCGTTCGTTTGCCGACGGCAAGGATCTGGCCGCGGATCTGAGCGAGCGGAAATTCGCCCTCATGGCCAGCCTGGTCGACAAGCCGCTGATCAATCTCGAATCAGCCGTCAACCATCCGTGCCAGTCGCTGGCCGACTGGAAGACGCTCGATGAGCTCGGCATTCCACGCCATGGCAAGTTCGTGCTGAGCTGGGCCTATCATCCGCGCGCCCTACCGCTCGCGGTGCCGGCGTCCACCGTGCACATGGCGGCGATGCGCGGTATGGAAGTCGTGGTGCTGCGGCCGGAAGGCTTCGCACTGCCGCCCGCCATCATGGACAAAGCACAGCGCGCGGCCGCCGCCGCCGGCGGCTCGCTGCGCGTCAGCAGCGATCGGCGCGAGGCGCTCGAGGGCGCGCACGTGGTGTACGCCAAGGAATGGGCGAGCACCGCCAACTACGGCAATGATGCTGCGGACGCCGAGGCCCGTCGCGGCCTGAAGGACTGGTGCCTCAGCGAAGCCTGGTTTTCGGCAGCGCGCGCGGATTGCCGGCTGATGCATTGCCTGCCGGTGCGGCGTAATGTCGCGGTCGCCGATGCCCTGCTGAACGGCCCGCGCAGCGTGGTGCTGCGCCAGGCCTATAACCGCTTACCGGCACAGATGGCAGTGCTGTATCGGCTGCTCAAGCACACGGAGTAACCACGACCGACATGATCATGCATCGATCCGATCACGCGGCGATGATTCGCGCCCTGCGCAACGCCTCGCCCTACATCCGCCTCTACAAGGGCAAGATATTCGTCGTCAAGGCGGGCGGCGCCGTGTTCGGCGATGCCGCGCTCACGCGAGCGCTGATCGAGCAGATCGCGATCCTGCACTATCTGGGCGTGCGCGTCGTCATGGTGCACGGCGGCGGCCCGCAGCTGACCCAACTCACCGAGGCGCTGGGCGTGCCGACGCGCATGGTGCAGGGCCGGCGCATCACCGATGGGAAGTCGATCGATGCGACCTCGATGGTGCTCAACGGCCTGATCAATACCCGCATCCTGGCGATCTGTCGCGATCTGGAGATCTCCGCCGTCGGCCTGTCCGGCGTCGACGCCGGGCTGATACGCGCGCACCGGCGTCCACCGATGAAGCTCAGCGGTCACGCCGAAACGGTGGACTTCGGCTTCGTCGGCGACATCGATTCGGTCGACGTCAGCGTGATCCGCCAACATCTGGACCATGGCCTGATGCCGGTCATCAGCCCGCTGTCGGCCGATGACCACGGTACGCTGCTCAACATCAACGCCGATACCGTCGCCGCGGCGATCGGCGCCGCGCTCGCTGCCGAGAAGCTGATTCTTTGCACCGGCGCTCCCGGCATCCTCGAGCGCGTCGACGATCCGTCGTCGATCATTTCCTATACCGACCTGGCGGGAATGGAGCGCCTGCGCGCGGAAGGCCGCATCGTCGATGGCATGCTGCCGAAGAGCAAGGCGATCGAGAGTGCGATTCGCGGCGGCGTGCGCCGAGTGCACGTGATCTCCTACGTCGCCACCGACAGCATCCTCGCTGAGGTCTTCACCAACGAAGGCACGGGCACCCTGATTGTGGCCGACGTCAACGCGCTGACGCCGGCCGAGCAGCTAAGCACCGCATGACACCGCTGAGCGCATGACATGGCTTATCCCAGGACACGCCTTATCCCAGGACACGGCTTATCCCATGACACGGCTGATCGCATGACGCGGCTGACCGCATGACACGGTTGTGGGACAAGGGCACGCCGCTCGATTCGCGGGTGCTGCAGTACACCGCCGGGGAAGACCATGCGCTCGATGAGCGCCTGGTGCGCTACGACGTGCGCGCCTCGATCGCGCATGCCGACATGCTGCACGCGCAGCGGCTGCTGTCGGCCGGGGATCTGAAGCTGATCCGCGATGGGCTCACGGCACTCGGCGAGGAACACCAGCGCGGGCTGTGGCACGTCGAGCTCAGCGACGAGGATGGCCAGACGGCGCTGGAACGCCGGCTGACCGCGCGCATCGGCCCCGCCGGCGGCCGCATCCATCTCGGACGATCGCGCAACGACCAGGTGCTCACCGCACTGCGGCTGTATCTGCGCGATGCCATCGATGAGCTCGATGCCGGCGCGCACGCTGTCGTCGCCGCGCTGGAACGCCTGTCGCAGCGCGAAGGCGCAACGCCGCTGCCGGGATACACCCACATGCAGCAGGCGATGCCGAGCTCGGTAAGCCTCTGGGCCGGCGGCTATGCGGCCGAACTGCGCGACGATGCCCGCGGCATCAAGAGTGTCCACCGGCGCATCGAGAAGAATCCGCTGGGCTCGGCGGCCGGGTATGGCACTCCCGGGCTGCCGCTCGATCGCGAGGCGACCACGCGTGCACTCGGCTTCGACCTGACACAGGAACCGGTCACTTCGGTACAGCTCTCACGCGGCAAGGCGGAAGCGCAGCTATTGTTCGAGCTCGGCCTGCTGATGCAGGACCTGGGAAGAATGGCGGCCGATCTGCTGCTGTTCTATACGCAGGAATTCGCCTTCGTCGAGCTGCCCGATGCGTTCACCACCGGCTCTTCGATCATGCCGCAGAAGCGCAATCCGGACCTGTTCGAACTGGTGCGGGCGCGCAGCGCCACGGCGCTCGCCTGCCTGACCGAAGCACTGTCGATCTGTGCCAAGCTGCCATCCGGCTATCAGCGCGATCTGCAGCTGCTGAAGTTTCCGCTGTTTCGCGGCATTGATATTGGCGCCCAGACGCTCGACATCGTCGCAGCGGCACTCGACGCGCTAAGATTCCGCCCCGAGCGCATTCGCCTCGACCCGGCCGTGCACGCGACCGAAGAAGCCTTTGCGCTGGTGGTCAAGGAAGGCATACCCTTTCGCGAAGCCTATCAGCGGGTGGCGGCGCGCTACGTGCGCAAGGACTGATCGCGATGGATGCGGAACCGAACACGGCCGTGGGCCCCCCGAACGCTAGCGAGAGCCCGCAACGCGGCCTGATCGAGTACACCCACTGGATCTATGCCCTGCATTCGCTGTCGGTGCTCAGCGCGCTGTTCACTACCCGCGCCGTGGCGCTGCGCTTCGTCTTCGGTCTGCCCTCGATCATCGCGGTGATCATGAACTACGCGCGCCGCTCCGAGACCCGCGGGACCTGGCTCGAATCGCACTTTCGCTGGCAGATCCGCACCTTCTGGTACGCCTGGCTGTGGATCCTCGTGAGCCTGATCATTGCCATGCCGCTGGTGCTGCTGGCCGGTCTCGGCTTCTTGGTGGGCCTGCTCGGCTTAGGGTTGGTCGGCCTGTGGGTGATTTATCGCATCGTGCGCGGCTGGATCTCGCTGCGCGACGGCCGCGCCATGCCGCTGCCTGCTCCGGACCTATGATGCGTGTCCGCGTGACACCGCGGACTCCAAGGCCAAGGCCGCGGCGGACAGCGACAGCCAGTAGCCCCGCGGCCCGCAGCCCTGCGGTCCGGCGCATGTTGTTGCCGGCCGCGGCGCTGATCGCAGTCGTACTCGCCGGCACCACGCTGAGCGCTTGCGGACAAAAAGGACCGCTGTACCTGCCGAGTCAGAAAAAGTCCAAGGTGCCCCCGACGCAGCAGCCGCAGGCCACACCGCCGCAGGCCACACCGCCGCAAGGCACACCGCCGCAGGCCACACCGCCGCAAGGCACACCGCCGCAGGCCACACCGCCGCAAGGCACACCGCCGCCACAGTCCACATCGGCAGCGCCCTCCTGACACCCGCGAGGCTTGGCCGCGAATCCTAAGATTGGCGGCAGATTGCGAGCGATACCTCGCACCCTGAATTGTCGATGAAAATTACAAGCCGCCGTGCTGCTCGAGTCATTTTGATGTTTCACCTCAAATGCGGCGCTTGATCTTAAATTCCCGCCCCCCAATCCCAGTTGCCTCGTGCCGGTGTAGCTCCGCGCTGACAATTTCGCCGCTTCTTAGGCGGACTTCGGCGATACCCTTGCGCTTTCGCCACCTGCCGCGGCCATAGCGCTTGCGCAACCTTCGCTATCTCACGAATGCTGGACCCGGCTGCAATCGTTTCGGCTTCAGCAATGTCGCCAAGAATCTCAAAGTGCCTGTTGCATCGTTCCAGAGCACGCGACATCGGTCAAACATGACGCTGAATGGGTGATGGCCGTTCATGCCTTACGAATTCACAGCGCGGGTTCGGTGGGCTCATCGGGTGGCCTTCCAAACCTTCAGAGCACAGTGTTTTGCCGCCAGCGTGAAGTCATCATCCGTTGTCAGCAGCGTGAGTTCGTGTCGAATGCAAAGCTGGGCCAGCAACGCATCGATCGTCCCCATCTGTACACCCGAGCGGCGACAGCGATTGCGAACTTCCGCGGCGTCGATGTAGTCGCGCCGGTCAGGGACTAGAAGCGGCAACGCCGCGAATCTTTGGAGAATCTCCTTGCGCGCGCGCGGCCCCGCGAACCCCTGCACCAATTCCTGAAGCACCAGCCCGGTGGTCACGATGGTATCGCCGCCCTCAAGCGCCGTGCGCAGCGCCTCCACGGCTGGAGCTCCCGATGCGCTGTCGCGGCGAAGAGCCAGTGACCAGACGCTGGTATCGACCAGCAGGCTCACCGGCGGGATCGTTCGGCCTTGTAATCGAACGACTCGTCCCACTCGAGTTTGCCCATAAGCTCTAGCAGGCGCTTTTGCTGGCGACGCGCGATGTATTCTTGCAGCGCACGGGTCACGGCCGCCTTTTTGGTGCGCTCGCCACCGACTTTTACGGCTTGCTCAAGCAGCGCCGGATCGAGCGAGAGATTCGTCGCAATGTGTCACCTCTTACACACGAGTCTACACATACCTCGGCGGGTTAGCAAATGGTGCGGGGCCCTCGAGCGGCTGCGCTGATTTGCGCGCGAGCCGCGAGTGCTGCTGCTTTCTGGGCCTGGACCGCTGAGGATGACGCTCGGCTATTCTGCGTCAGCTCAACCGTTGGTTGGAGCGACTCGCCCAGAATTTCACGAGAGCAACGCCGGCGATCAACCCCGACACCGCAACGCTGGCTAAATAGATATACATCGCACGGCATACTCGCCCCGTCTTGGGCCGTCAATGGCCCCTCACATCATTCCCCTGACACCCTGTCCCGCTACTCGCCACAGACAATATTTCAGTGCTTCGAGCGTCTATCCTTGTATGGACGACGCCATGGCAGTCCCCCGAATGATGGCCGAGGACAACTCACGAATCGCGGCCGCCGTGGCTGCACAAGGGCCCCGGCTGCGGGCGTTTGTGCGCCGGCAAGTCGCCGATCTGAGCGAGGTCGAGGATATCGTGCAGGACACGTTTCTCGAACTCGTCTCCGCGTACCGGCTGGTGGAGCCCATCGAGCACCTGGCCGCCTGGCTGATGCGAGTGGCCCGCAACCGCATCATCGATCGGTTCAGGGCACGGTCTCGCCAGACATCGCTGAGTGATTCGTCCGGCCCCGATGTCGTCGGCTCCTCATCCGAACCCTCGCACGTTCTGGACGAGTGGCTCGCGCCCGCCGATGCAGGCCCCGAGTCCGCCTACGTGCGCGAGGTACTCGCCGATGAACTGGTCGCGGCCCTTGATGAACTACCAGCGCCACAGCGCGACGTGTTCGTGGCCCACGAGCTTGAGGGACGCACTTTCAAGGAACTCGCTGCCGCGACCGGGGTTGGCCTGAACACCCTGCTGGGCCGAAAACACGCCGCTGTTCGCCACCTGCGACGACGGCTAGAGGACATTCGTTCGGAATTCAACATTTAGAGGATGCAGTCATGAAGCGATTTTGGATTTTCAGGGGCCTCAAGGTTCTGGCTATCGCCACCCTCGCCGTCAGCGTGTTCGGCTACGTGGTGATGTTGCTCTGGAACTGGGTAGTCCCCGCGGTAACGGGCTTCCATGCCGTTACGTTTATGCAAGCACTGGCGCTGCTCGTGCTCTCGCGCATCCTGTTCGGTGGTCTTCGAGCTCACGGGGGCGGCTGGCACTGGCGCCATCGCCTGCGGGAGCGCTGGGAACAGATGACGCCCGAGCAGCGTGAGCAATTTCAGGGTTTCCTGGGACCCCGCCACAGCTGTCACACGGCTCACGAGCCCCGTCCCCCGGCGTCCGAGGAGGCGAAATGAGCGCCGCGCAGTCATGTCGTGCCGCGACGCCCGGCCGCCGATTCTGGGTGCGCGCGAGCCTTTGCCCGAGGGCGCTCTCTGGCGTACGAGGCGCGGAGCCTTAAATCCGCTGGCAGTCGCTCAGAGGCATTGAACTATAGGGCGCATTTTGGATAACCAAAATGCGCCCTATAGTTCAATGCCTCTCAACGGCTGCTGCCGAATAAAGGCTTCAGGCCTCGTCGGCGCGCAGCAGGCCGGCGAGGTAGGGTGCAGCGCCGCTGTCCGGGAACACGTCATGGTTCAGTGCGCCGGTGGCGATCTGCAGGTGATCGTGCAGCACGCTCTTCATCACCGACCGCAGATCGAGCGTCGGTTTCAGGTCGCGCTGTTGATACAAGGCGCGTGCCGACAGTCCCGGCCAGTCCGCCAGTACTCGCCCACCCGCCACGGCGCCGCCGAGCACGAACGCCGCGCTGGCTGTGCCGTGATCGGTGCCGCGGGTGCCATTGGCGGCGGCGGTGCGGCCGAACTCGGTGGCCAGCAACACCACGGTCCGCGGCCAGACGTCGCCTAGTGTCTCCTTCAGGATGCGCAGGCTCTGATCGAGCACGCTCAGACGCGTGCGCAGCTGTCCCTGCGCGCCGCCTTCGTTGAAATGGGTATCCCAACCGGTGGTGTCGAACACCGCCACCGCCGGACCGTCGTCGCGACGCAGGAATCCGGCCGCGGTGCGTACGGTCTCGGTGTAGCGCCCCGCCGTCGATCGCTCGGTCGTGCGCATCGCCTGGCCGTCCTGGGCTTCACTCCCCATCGCGGGCGATTGCGGCCGCGCGGCCAGACTGCCGGCAGCCAAGGCCTCCGCGAGCCGCCGCGCCAGCAACGGATCACTGGCATAACGATCGGCGATGCGGCGCATGGTGTCATCGTCGAGATCCGGCAGCACCGAGGGCGACCACGAGGCCACCTCGGCGGATCCTCGCAGCACCAGCGGGACGTTCTGTGCCAGCGCCACGCCGCTCTCGCGGCCGCGGCGATTGGTCGATGGCAGATTCATCAATGCGCGATTGAGCCAGCCGGTCTGCGTCGCGTGCGGCTTGGCGATGCCGCTCTCGAGCACGTCCTGACCGTCGAAGTGGGAGCGCTCGCGGTACGCTGTAGCCACGGCCGGCAGCACCAGCAGCTCACGGGCGGCATAGGCCTCGTGCATGAATTGCAGACCGGGGTTGAGACCGAAGAACCCATCGAGTGCCAGCGCGCCGTCGCTGCCTGCCGGTGCGGCAATGGCGAGCTCACCGCGCAGCCGCGCGTAGTCCGGATCCGCGTACGGCGGCACCGCCGACAGCCCATCGAGCGCGCCGCGCAGAATGATGAATACGAAGCGCGACGGGCTCGCGGCCGGCGCGGCAAAGCTGTAGCGGGCCGCGAATGCTGCCCCGCTCGCGGCCAGCCCGAGCTTCAGCAGCGAGCGTCGATTGATCGGCACATGGTGATCGCGATGCATCAGCGATACCTCATCGTCGCAGAAATTCCGGCGCCGTCAGCAACAGCGTCAACGCCTGCCCATCGCTGGCGGCACGCTGCAGGCTCGCGCGCGTCTCGTCGCTGTAGGTGGCGCCCAGCAGCTGCGGCCCGAGCTCGGCGACCGCGCGCGTACCGCCCAGCCGCTGCGCCACGGCGTCAGCGAATTCGATGCGCTTCATCAGCGCCGATGCCCCGTCCCAGTCGTCGCTGCGATCCGGCCAACCGGCGGGCGAGCCGGGGGCGAACTGCCGCTGTCCGAGCACGTCGAACGCGGCAATCGATCGCGGCCCATCCGCGACCGGTAGCTGCAGACCGCGATAGATCGACAGCAGGTAATCCTGCGGCGTCTTGTATTTCGCCAGCGGCGTTTGCCAGGCCTGCTCGCAGGCGATCAGCGCCCGGTAGACCTGCGGCAGATCCCCGCCGCCGCGCTCGAAGGCCTGAGCAATGCGCGCCACAGCGGCCGGCGGCGGATCATCGGCAATGAAGTGGCGCGCCAGCTTGGTCGCGATATGCCGCGCCGTCGGGCTCGCCAGCGCCAGATCATTCAGCACCGCGCGCCCCTGCGCCTGATCCGCTTGATCGTAGCGGCGGCGGAACACGGTTTTTGCGCCGGGCTCGTGCAGCAGCGGACGAAACAGGAATTGTCCGATCGAGGCTGCCTGCATGGGACCGGCGCCGTCGCCACCGCCGAGCGACCAGCCCGTGAGTACTTTGGCGAAACTGGTGACGTCGGCCTGCGTATAGCCGGCGTCGACGCCGAGCGTATGCAGCTCGAGAATTTCCCGCGCCAGATTCTCATTCAGCCCGAGCGTGCGCTCGCGGCGTGCCGCGCGCTGCGCGAGCATCGAAGTCGGTCCGACCGAACGCTGGTTGTCCAGATACAGCAGCATGGCCGGGTGCTGCTCGACGGCGAGCAGCAGCTCACGGAAATTGCCGAGCACATGCGGCCGGATCGCCTCGCGCTCGAGGCTGCCGGCGACACCCAGCACCGCCAGCTTGTCGACCGAGACGGCGAAATGATTGCTCCAGAAATACACCAGCCGTTCGACCCATGGGCGCTCGGTGGCGACCGCATTGCGCAGGCGTGCCTGCACCTCAGCGATGTAGATCGGCCGGTATAGCTGCGGCAAGCGCATGATCGCCGCCAGCGCTTCGGTCGATACTGGCGCCGCGCCAGCCGTCGCATTGCCCTCTTCGGCAGCCCCGGCAGGCCCCGCAGCCGCGGCTCGCCGCTGGGATTGCAGTTGCTGCCGTATGGCCGCGGCGTCGCTCAGGATCTCGGCCGAAGGGCGCAGCCCGGCTGCCGGCAGAGCCGGTGCCGGGCCACGCAGCTGCGCCTCGAGCCAGCCGCGCGCGTCGGCACCGATGACGCCGAGCTCGCCAGGCTTCGCGCCCAGGCCGAAGCGATTGGCGGCAATGGCGGGGGAGTAATTCAGCGACACGGTAATACCAAATCCTGAGCGCGAAGCAGCGCGTGGCCTTGAGTGAGGAGCGCGCAAGATCGAGGATCGTTGACCGCGCACTGTGAACGAGACCGCGCTGCTGGGCTCATCGTGGCTCGCTCAGGCCAGCAGATCACCAGTCAGAGCGCCACAGCGGACATAATTCGGAATCGGCGGCGCGCCGCCAGCCTTTGCTCCTCGCTCATCATGCTTTATCTTTCCCGGGCAGACACCGCGCACCGTCTCGCGGTGCCGACGATTCCAAGACAATAGGATGGTCTGGCGTGGCAGAGCCCCACCTGTTTCCCGCTCACAGATCACCGTCCGCCGGAGGTGTCCGCATGCTTCGCCCACTGGTGCGCGTGGCCACGTTAGCGGCGCTGATGGCGAGCGTCGTGAGCTGCTCGTTGATTTCATGGAAGAGTCCGGAAAAGCCGCTGTCCACGCGCGATCTCAACGCACGCATCCTGACGCACGAGTATTCTGCGCACTTCATTGCTGCCGTCGAACAGACCGCCGACCAGATCTCCGCCGCTACCGAGGATCCCGCGGTACGCCTCAACGCGCTGCGCTGGAAGATTGCCGCATCAGACAAGAGTCGGCGTGCCGCGAGCCAGATCGCGCCCATGATGGGCCTGCTGGACACCTGGGCGTTGTCGGTTCAAATGCAGCAGTATCTCGCCGATGGCGCGGGACAAACCTTGTTTGCCACCCAGCAGCCGCTCGCCGTGACGCTCGCGGCCGAACTGGCCGAGCAGGCGCTAGAGCTGGCCGGGCGACTCACGGCGCCGGACGAGTTCGACCACGACCAGCGGTTCATCGATGGCTACGTTCGCGCGCACCCGATTGATAGCCTCGAATTCGCACGTGCTTCGATCGTGGATCTTTGGACGCACGATACCGGCGCTCAGGTCAGACTGGTCGACTCGCTGGGCACGGTCCCCGAGGCCCTGGCAGACGCGGGCGACCTGCTGCGCATGTACGGTGACACGGGCCCTTCACAGCTGCTCTGGAAGGCCCAACTGGCTGCGCAGGAGTCCGGACTGAGCGGCAAAGAGTTGCAGCTGGCGCTGCAGCGCCTGGATGAGCGCATGGCAGCCCTGTCGGTGATGGCTGACGAGACGCCGAATCTGGTGAAGGGCGTCGCGCGCGACGTTCGTATGCGCTTCAACACCTCCTGGGCCGAGATGCTGGGCGCCCTTCACGCTGAGGGCAGAACGCTGTCCGCCTCGGTGAGCGACGAACGGCAGGCCGCGGTGGAGGCGGTGGACGTCGAGCGCGCAGCCGTCGCCGCGGATGCCGCCCGAATTGCCAGTCAGGTCATTCGCGAGGCCGGTGAGGAGGCGCGCCGTCTCATCCGCGAGGCGTTGTTCGTGGTCATCGCCATGGCGGTGGTCCTGCTCGGCCTGCCGTTTGCCGCCGGCTATTTCGTGGGGCGTGCGCGCCGCAGTCAATGATTTCACCGCGGCGCGCCTGCGCCGGGCTGTCATTCCGCGGGCACCGCCGCCGCCTCGACCGATGCCTGGGATCGGGTCAGGTTCTCGCGTACGAACCCGATGTGTTCCCGCAGGATGTAGAGCTGCTCGGCGTGTGAGCCGGGCATCTTGCGGGAGATCACGGACTTTTCGATCTCGTCGAGCCGATCGAGAAGGGCTGCCCGCCGTTCCTCCGAGAGCTCCCCCTGCGCCTCGCGCTCGAGAGCCATCAGTTCGCCGTAGCGGCGGTGGATGCGCCTCTTGATGCGCCAGCTGTACAGTTGCGGCAGGAATCGCAGTCCGGGGATCACGACCACCAGTATCGGCACCAGCACGACCAGCGCTCGATCGACCAGGCTCGCCAGCCAAAACGGCAGGTAACGGTAGGCAATGCCTCTACTGCCCGATTTGTAATAGCGCGCGGCATCGGTGCTGATCGGGAATGCGTGCGTCACGGGAGTCGGGAATTGACCCGCCGATTGCAGCAGTGAGGCGTGGCCGTGCACTTGCAACGCCGCTTCGATCAGCAGGTCGGACAACGCTGGGTGCAGGTTCGAATGCGCCAACAGCTCAACGGTCGGCGCCAGCATGTTGATGCTGGAGCGTGGAAGATCCTCTCCCAGATCGAACGCGCCCGACGGCAACACGAGTCTGTTCAAATAGGGAAAGCGACGCACGTAGGCGTCGGCTTGGGAAAAATCGAACAAGCGGATGCCCCGGGCGTGAAGCATTTCGCGAATGATTACCGGCGCGGCCGAGTCCCCGGTCAGGAATATCGCCTCCACCTGCTTGCGCAACAGCGCGGTCGTGGCCGCCGGTCCTTCCAGGCTCAGCAGCTGCGTGGGCCCCTGCGGCTCAATCTCATTGGCCTTCAGCAGCGCCAGCGCCAGAGCGCGGGTGCCACTGCCTTCCGGACCGATCGCGATGCGCTTGGAGCGCAGCTCCGATAGCCGCAGCAACGGCTTGGGGCTGCGATAAAAGATCGTCAGCGGTTCGTAGAACATACTGCCGAGCGACACCACATCGCTGGTATCGGCGCACTCCGAGATCCCCGATTGCACCAGCCCGATATCGACGCCCGAATGCCCATCGCACAGCCGGTTTAGGTTCTCGAGCGAGCCTTCGGAATTGACGATTTTGAGTTCGATGCCGTTGCGCTTCAGGATCTTCTGGTACTGCTCGGCTACCGTTTCGAAGGTACTGCCCTTGGGACCGCTGCTCATGGTCAGCGTATGAGGCGGGGCCGGACGCACATAGTGCAGGGCCAGCAAAATGGCGGCTGCGCTCAGCAGCAGGATTGGCCCCAGAGTCTCCGCGAGGTCCCGCCAGGACACCGTGGTGATCTTCAGCGGCAGGTACGACGAGACCCGGCGCCTGGGCTTGTTCTCACTCGCTTGCGGGTCGAGTCCCATGGTCGAGGGCGTGCCGGTTCACGGCGCTACTTGTTAGCCGGTGGCGCCGCTGTAATGGGCGAGAGATCCGTCCGGTACTCATGCCGCCGCCCTCGCTGTTTCTGTCCCTGCTTCACAGACGCGAGATGCGCTGCTCGGCGGAACCAGCGAGGCCGAAGACTCGTTCCCGCACACGGAGGTCCGACACCTGGACCCGATCAGGATATTCCGAGCCGCATTCTGGTCTCGGTCGTGCGACTCACCGCAGTCGCCACATACCCATGATCTCACAATCAACCCGTTGACCCCTCGCGGACCACTCAGTGCGCCGCAAGTGGAACAGGTGACGCTGGTGTTTCGCTCGCTGATGACTTCAAACGTTCTGGCAGCCTGCTGGCTCTTGTAGTCCAAAAAGCTCTTGAGCATGCCCCAGCCCGAATCCAGCACGCACTTCGCCATCCGCGTCCTGGCCAGCTTGAGACTGCTCACGTCACCGACGATGATTCTCTGATATCGATCGACCATCTTCCTCGAAAACTTATGCAAGGCATC